>Ga0315900_10000452_pt1 | contig 72979 bp, 50 predicted proteins | sample LakEriMetagenome_FD_203521 | JGI IMG/M metagenome (GOLD analysis project Ga0315900, IMG submission 203521) | Freshwater fungal communities from buoy surface, Lake Erie, Ohio, United States - Buoy 12 MA114 | ecosystem: Environmental > Aquatic > Freshwater > Lake > Lake biofilm | place: USA: Lake... | reverse complement strand
AGAAAGCAGATGAAGAGGCTAAAGCTAAAGCATTAGCTGATGCCAAAGCTAAGGCAGACGCAGAGGCTGCCGCCAAAGCTAAAGCAGCCGAAGAAGCAAGACTGAAAAAAGAGGCAGAAGATAAAGCAGCAGCAGCGGAGAAAGCACGTTTAGAAGCCGAAGCGAAAAAGAAAGCAGATGAAGAGGCTAAAGCTAAAGCATTAGCTGATGCCAAAGCTAAGGCAGACGCAGAGGCTGCCGCCAAAGCCAAAGCAGCCGAAGAAGCACGATTGAAAAAAGAGGCAGAAGATAAAGCTAAAGCAGAAGCTGCGGAGAAAGCACGTTTAGAAGCCGAAGCAAAAAAGAAAAATGAGACTGATGTTAAGTCAAAAGTTGCTAATGAAGTTAAAAATTCAGGTAGTGATATAATTTCGGATTATGCAATTAAAGAAAAACGAGAGCTTGAGTTTAAGAAATTTGAAACAGAGGGAGATGATTTCATGATCGCTAAAAATTATAACGAAGCAAAAATAGCCTATAATAAAGCTCTGGGTATTAAGCCTAACGATCAAACGGTGAAAGGAAAAATGACTCAGGTGGATACTCGTATTGCTCAGGAATTTGCCAATAAAAGAAGTAATGATGAGGAAGCAAAACGCAAGGCTGAGGAGGAAGCAAGAAAACGAAAGCTAATTGAAGCTGAGGAAAAAGCAGCATCTCATAATGCAAATGCTAATTCTAATAAATCAAAGGAAATTAAAAAGAAAGAGGAATTTCTTCATGAGTTAGCTAAAAAATATCCTCAGGGCATTACGGAAGAAAATACTGTTAATGGTAATAAAAAAATAACTCGAATAGTTGTGGTTCGAGGTAATGATGCTGATGAATATTACAAAACAATTACTCCTTATGGTACTTTTTATACTAAAAACGACATGAGTATAACCGCTGAAAAGTATAATAAAGAGACTAAGCGAGAGTAATAAATGAATATTTCCCCGCTATATCGATATTTTATTAAGTTTTCTTATAATGGTTCCCACTACCATGGCTGGCAAATACAGCCTAATGCCAGAACTGTTCAAGAAGTTTTAGACCTTAATATTTCGCTAATTTTAAAACATACTATTGAATCTGTTGGGGCGGGTAGAACTGATACAGGTGTTCATGCTTCGTGCATGTATGCTCATTTTGATGCTCCTTTTGAAATAAACGATAAGGCTCAGTTTGTTTTTAAAATAAACCGAATGTTGCCTGAAGATATTTCAGTTTCCAAAATAATAAGGGTATTACCTAATGCTCATGCCCGTTTTGATGCCATCTCTAGAACTTACCTGTATTACGTTCATCAGTTTAAAGATGTTTTTTGTAATGATTCTTCTCTTTTTGTATACGGTTTACTGGATGTTGATACCATGAATGAGGCTTGTGAAATTTTAATTAAACAGCACGATTTCGCTTGTTTTAGTAAAGCAAATACGGATGTAAAAACTACTTTGTGTTCTATTGAAAATGCTTGTTGGGAGAGAATAACAGATACACAATTGGTTTTTTCTATTAAGGCAAATCGGTTTCTCAGAAATATGGTTCGAGCCATAGTGGGTACCCTCCTTGAAATTGGTCAGAAGAAATTGAGTATAAATGATTTTAAAAGGATACTTGAAAGTAAGAATAGATCAATGGCCGGACAATCAGTGGCTGCCAAGGCTTTATTCCTGTCGGATGTAATTTATCCCGATCATATATTTGTAAATGAATAAGAGGGTGAATACAGATAGGAAAAAGTCTCTTGATTTAGCGGTTCTTTATAGAATTTTGAGTTATCTAAAGCCCTATAAACAAAATTTCGCATGGGCATTGTTTACTACTATATTGCTGGCTGGTATTTCTCCCGTTAGACCCTGGTTAGTGCAATATACAATCGATCATTCAATTGCTAAATCAGATTTCCAATTATTAGTAATATTAACGTTTTGCATGATTGGCTTGTTGATGTTAGAGACATTACTACAGTTCGCAGATTCTTATTTATCAACGTGGCTCGGTCAAAAAGTTATAAAGGACATTAGAGTACAGGTATTTTCTTCTATTACTAATTTTAAGTTAGCTTACTTTGATAAAAATGCTGTTGGTACATTAGTTACCCGGGCCGTTTCCGATACGGAAGCTATTGCAGATATCTTTTCCCAGGGTTTGTTAACTATTATCGGTGATTTATTAAAACTAACGGTTTTGTTGTTTGTAATGTTCTTTACCGATTGGCGATTGGCGCTTGTATCCATCTCTACAGTTCCTATATTAATTATAGCAACTGTATGGTTTAAAAATGCTGTTAAAAAATCCTTTCAAGACGTTCGTAATCAAGTGGCAAAGTTAAATGCATTTGTTCAGGAGCATTTAAGTGGAATGCAATTAGTTCAAATTTTTAATCGTGAACAAGAAGAACTTAAAAAGTTTTCTGAAATAAATTTAGATCATACCAAAGCCAACATCCGTTCTATATGGCATTATTCGGTTTTCTTTCCTATTGTAGAAATTTTATCTTCTATATCTCTTGGCTTGCTTGTATGGTTCGGAGCAGAACAAGTAATGGAAAATAAAATCAGTATAGGTCATTTAATAGCTTTTATTATGTATATAAACATGATGTTCAGACCAATTAGAATGTTGGCGGATAGATTTAATACACTACAAATGGGCATGGTAAGTTCAGAAAGGGTTTTTAAAATAATTGATACGAATGAAAATATAAGCGATAAAGGTAATTTAACAACTAAATTTAAAGGTGATATTGAATTTAAAGATGTTTGGTTTGCTTACGAAAAAGATAATTGGGTACTTAAAAATTTGTCTTTTAAAGTTAGAAGCGGACAAAAGATTGCACTAGTAGGAGCAACCGGTAGTGGTAAAACAAGTATTACTTCATTAATTAATCGTTTTTATGAATATCAATCAGGAACCGTATTTATCGATGATGTTAAAATTGAAGACTTCGATTTAAGTCACCTCCGAAACAGTATTGGAATTGTTTTGCAGGATGTTTTTCTTTTTTCTGATACCATTATGAATAATATAACGTTAGGTGATACCTCTATCCTAGAAACAAGGGTAATTGAGGCAGCTAAGTTAATCGGTATTCACAATTTTATAATGCAGTTACCCGGTAATTATAACTATAACGTTATGGAAAGAGGAGCTACATTGTCTGTTGGTCAACGTCAATTGCTTGCTTTTTTAAGGGTATATGTTCATAATCCTTCAATTTTAATTTTGGATGAAGCTACATCAAGTATCGATTCCGAGTCGGAAGAATTGATACAACGTGCTATGGAGATTTTAACTCTGAATCGAACGGCTATAATCGTGGCTCATCGTCTATCTACAATTAAGTCGGTTGATCAAATTTTGGTTTTAGATAAGGGGGTATTAATTGAAAAGGGGACACATCTTGAATTGATCCAAAGAGGGGGGGCTTATTTTAATTTAGTTGAGAAACAATTTAACTCTCCTAGGGTTTTAGAATAATTCTTATTTTTGTAACCTATATTGCCCAGGTGGCGAAATTGGTAGACGCACCATCTTGAGGGGGTGGCGGGAAACCGTACGAGTTCGAATCTCGTCCTGGGCACTTAGATTAAGTAAATGGAAGAAAGAATATTTGTAGACCAGCTTAATCGTCAGATTCGGATTAATTACCCGCCTAAAAGAATAATTTCTACGGTACCTTCTCAAACAGAACTTCTATATGATTTAGGTTTAAACGAAGAGGTGATCGCTATTACAAAATTCTGCATTCATCCCGAGGAATGGTTTAAAACCAAAACGAGGATAGGAGGGACTAAAAAGCTGAATATTGAAAAAATTAAATCCTTAAACCCAGATCTAATTATTGCTAACAAAGAAGAAAACACACGCGAGGAAATTGAGGAATTAGCAAATTTATTTCCGGTTTGGATTAGCGATATTAAAGACCTGAATGACGCTCTTGCGATGATTCATTCGGTGGGTGAAATTGTAAATAAACAAGAAAGGGCCAGTTTAATTGCAGATGAAATTGAAATGTCGTTTAAACATATTAAACCGTTAAAGAAACAGCCTAAGCTGGCGTATTTTATATGGCGCGAGCCCTGGATGCTGGCAGGAAAAGATACATTCATTAACAGTATATTAAGTGATATAGGTTTTGATAATATTGCCCTGAAACTCGAGGGCAGATATCCGGAAATATCGGCTACGCAATTACAGGAATTTAATCCTGAATATTTATTTCTGTCTTCCGAACCTTATCCATTTTGCGAAAAACATTTTATTGAATTAATGCAAATTTGCCCAAATGCTAAAGTGAAACTGGTAGATGGTGAATTGTTTTCGTGGTATGGTTCGCGTTTACTTCACTCAGCAGAGTATATGAATAAACTGTTATGCACAATCTAGTAGAGTTTATTTTAAACTAACCTCTTTGCTCTTACCATTAACGGTTACAGTTAATATTTTGTCACAATTGCCAGTACCGAAATCAATTAAGCGGTCTGTTAAGTTGCCGCCTGCATCAAGCGTAGCCTTTCCAGATAGTGGATAATTACAAGTGGGATTAAGAATTAATACAGAGTCAATATCAACATTAAATGGAGCACCATTAAACCCAGTTCCATTTACTTTCCCGGTTACGCTCCATTCATCGTCGGTATAGGTTTTTGTTATGTCTCCTTTGGTATAGGTATAAGTTTTGGAGGCACTAAAGTAAATGGTTTTATTTTCTGATTTTATAGAACCATTTGTAAAGCTTACGTTATGAACATAGTGGCCTTTGCCATTCTTCCCATTGTTCTTTATGGTTAAGCTTCCATTAAAAAGTGCACCATTAAACGTATAATTTTCAAAATTAATAAGGAGCTGACTACCCGGTTGTTGAAATTTACCGTATTGTAAACAACTTATTTTTCCTTTTTTAGTATAACCATTGGCATCTGCACAATCTGAAGTGCCGTAGTTAATTACTAATTTTTTTGGACTAACGGTTGTGTCGGAAGACAGGATGGCGCAAGAAGGTATTTCGGGATTACTGTTTAGTTTATAAAAACCATTCTCAGTAAGCAATACTCTTTCAATGGTATTAACGGCATCATTAAAAATTAATTCACTGTATGCGTAATCCTCAACCATGCTGATGCTATTATCTTGATCACGAATAGATTTATTACAAGAAAATGTAACAAGAGAAAAAATAATAATAGCTAACTTTTTATTCATTATAAATTTCACCCTAATTTAAGGTGTTTTTTTGTAGATGCAAAATGAATAGGAACAGGCATGTTTACTATCTGGTAAATGTTTTTCTTCATTTATTAAAATCCATTCCTTACCGATTTCGGGGAAATAGGTGTCACCTTCAAACGCTTGATCTATATGAGTTACATAAAGGATATCGGCAATACTTAGGGCTTGTTTATAAATTTCGCCACCGCCAATAATAAAACACTCTTCTTCTCGCATCGATTCAGCTTTTTTAATTGCCTCGTTTAAATTGTCGCAAACTATTGCTCCGGGCGCATTGTATTCTTTTTGTCGGGTTAATACAAAATTAGTTCTGTTGGGTAACGGACGATATTTTGTGGGGATAGATTCATAATTTTTTCTACCGCTTATTATGCAATGACCCAGGGTTTTCTCCTTAAAATATTTCATATCGTTTGGTAAATCCCAAACTAGAGTGTTGTCTTTGCCAATAACATTGTTTTTTGCGACCGCAACAATTATAGAAATTTTCATTTTTAGTTCTCGCTAAAATTAACTAAAGTTTGCTCAGCAAAAAGACTTGATTTTTTTGAGTTTAAATCACTTTCATTATTTTTTTTTGATAAGATAATGTTGTAATGATTTCTGTTATTTTTTAATGAAGAGGAAATATTAATGATGGTAATTTTATTTTTCATGTTTAATGTTATTACTAATTTATATGTTTCTAATTTCAAGATTGGAAGTTGCAGATTACAAGTTGGATAATTTATAATTCGTAACTCATAATTTTTTTAAATCTATTTTCCTTCATTCCATTTAAATCATTTCTTCATTGGCACAAAGGCAAATTTTTTTTATTTTTTTCTTTTATCTTATTTCCAAACTTCCCGCTCTCAACTCTCAACTCCCCACTTTTAACTTATAAGTTATACAGCCACCGGCGCTTTTATATGCGGATGCGGATCGTAATTAAGGAGTTCGAAATCTTCGAATTTAAAATCGAAAATACTTTTCACATTCGGATTTATTTTCATCGTAGGCAATGGTCTGCACTCTCTTGAAAGCTGCAACTCAGTTTGCTCCAAATGATTTAAGTATAAGTGAGCATCTCCAAAGGTGTGAACAAAATCGCCTGGTTTTAAATCGCACACCTGTGCCACCATCAAGGTCAATAGTGCGTAGGAAGCAATGTTGAAAGGCACGCCTAAAAATATATCGGCACTTCTTTGATAAAGTTGGCAGGAGAGTTTACCATCTGCAACATAAAACTGGAAGAAAGCATGGCATGGAGGTAATTTCATTTTACTTATTTCGCCAACGTTCCACGCACTTACAATAATTCTTCTGGAATCCGGATTGTTTTTAATTGTATTGATTACGTCTGTAATCTGATCTAAGTGACGACCATCGGCTGTTGGCCAGCTTCTCCATTGATAACCGTATACCGGACCTAAGTTCCCATTTTCATCTGCCCATTCGTCCCAAATACTTACGCCGTTTTCTTTCAGGTATTGAATATTAGTATCACCTTTAAGAAACCAAAGCAGTTCATGTATAATAGAACGTAAGTGTAATTTTTTAGTGGTAACTAATGGAAAGCCTTCCTCAAGGTTAAATCTCATTTGATACCCAAATACACTAACGGTTCCGGTTCCGGTTCTGTCGGTTTTTTTAACGCCATTTTGCATTACATGGCGCATTAAGTCGTGATACTGCTTCATCTTAAATTTTATCGAAGCAAAAATACAAACGCATTGCCCTGTTGTTTTAAGATAGATCTTGTATTATTTAACACGTTTTTAACTAATTAACTATGCTTATATCAGTCAAATGGTTAAAAACGTCTTAATAACTAAACCCCTATTTTGATTTTATCCTTTAATCTGTTTTTAATTTTGGGCAAACTTTAATAATCATGTCGAACTACGAAAAAGAAATTAAGGCCTTTATGGCTAAGGTGAAAGCAAAGAATGCTCATGAACCTGAATTTTTACAAGCAGTTGCTGAAGTTGCAGAAACTGTAATTCCATTTATTGAGGAAAATCCAAAATATAAGGCTGCAAAAGTTTTAGAAAGAATTGCAGAACCAGAACGTGTAATTATGTTTCGCGTTCCATGGCTAGATGACAAAGGAGAAATTCAAATCAACCGCGGTTACCGTATTCAAATGAATTCGGCTATAGGACCATACAAAGGTGGATTACGTTTTCACCCGTCAGTTAATTTAAGTATCCTTAAATTTTTAGCTTTTGAGCAGGTATTTAAAAACTCATTAACTACTTTACCAATGGGTGGTGGTAAAGGTGGTTCCGATTTCGATCCAAAAGGAAAAACCGATAATGAAGTAATGCGTTTTTGTCAAAGCTTTATGACCGAGCTTTCTAAACACATTGGTGCTGATACTGATGTACCTGCAGGAGATATTGGTGTTGGTGGAAGAGAGATTGGTTATATGTTTGGTCAGTACAAACGTTTACGTAATGAGTTTACTGGTGTTTTAACCGGTAAAGGGATTAATTGGGGCGGAAGCTTAATAAGACCGGAAGCAACAGGGTATGGCTGTGTTTACTTTGCAGAAGAAATGTTAAAGACTAAAAAGATGTCTTTTAAAGGTAAAACAGTTGTAGTTTCAGGTTCAGGTAATGTAGCACAATATGCAGTTGAAAAAGCAACTCAGTTAGGAGCAAAGGTTGTTACTGTTTCTGATTCGGATGGTTATATTTATGATAAAAATGGTATTAATGCCGAGAAGTTGGCTTTTATCATAGAATTAAAGAATGTTAAGCGTGGCCGTATTAAAGAATATGCAGACAAATACAAGTGCGAATATGTTAAAGGTAAAACCCCGTGGGCTGTTAAGTGCGATATTGCATTACCTTGTGCAACTCAAAACGAATTAACACTTGCAGATGCTAAATTATTAGTTAAAAACGGAGTAAAAGCTGTTGCCGAAGGTGCAAACATGCCTACAACATTAGAAGCTACTAATTATTTTATTGATAGTAAAGTATTGTTCGCTCCGGGTAAAGCGTCAAATGCCGGAGGTGTTGCTACATCAGGATTAGAAATGAGTCAAAACTCTATTCGTTTATCATGGACTCGCGAAGAAGTTGATCAGCGCTTACACGGTATCATGAAAAATATTCATGCCGCTGCTTTAAAGTATGGTAAAGAGAAAAATGGATTTGTAAACTACGTTAAAGGTGCAAATATTGCAGGCTTTGTAAAAGTAGCGGATGCAATGTTGGATCAGGGAGTAGTTTAAATAAAATTAGGATTCCCGGAAGCACTTGAGAATTATGATAGTTTCAGAAACTATAAGCGCTATCCGGGATCTTTGTTTTTTTATTCATTAGTTCGTTTAAAGTTAAAAGACTAATAATCTAAATAACTAATTAGTGAAACGTACTAACAAATTAGTAAGACTGTAAACTATGCAGTGATCCCGGAAAGGGGTTTATTTTAAATTATGTTTCAGGATTTTTGTATCATATCTAATCTGTTTTAAGATTAAAAGATAGATATATGGAATTAAGATCAACTTTTGTTGTCATTTAAATTACTGATAAACATAAAGATCATATATAAAAAAGAGTTTTTTATTCGCTTTGAGTAAATTCATATTAATAACATTTATTTCTTTATTTGTATTATGCGCTATTGATCCTGTACCAACTTATTATTTTTTGTTTTTAAAAACAAGTCAGATGATACAATAAAACTAACGTACTTTCAACATAGTATAGATTCTCAAGAAATTAAGTATATACCTCCAATGGACTCGATTTTTATTGAAAAGTCAAGAGGACATTGCACAAAAGATTATTACAAAGACAGTATTGTAAGTAAATTTTTTAAAGAAATATTTATTAATGAATCAACACTCAACTTAGCCGAATCAAAAGAATTTAAACTTTGGAAAAAAACAATCAATAAACATAAAGAAAATCCATGTGCTGGTGGAGAATTTAAATTAGTTTTTGAACACTCAAATTAAAAGTTAAAATAATAAACTAATAAAACTATCAAAGCCCCATAAAATGAGAGAGTTAAAGACATGTGCCAATTTTTTTATGCCCCTTTAAATCCGTATCTTCGCTAAAAGAATATTTTACATTATGGAAACTACATTTATGGCAACTAGTGAGAAAATAAAACTTACATCGGCAAGAGCAATTGAACTGGAAAACGAATATGGGGCGCACAATTATCATCCTCTCCCGGTAGTTTTGCATCGTGGTGAAGGGGTTTATGTGTGGGATCTAGAAGGTAAAAGATATTACGATTTTTTGTCAGCATATTCAGCCGTTAATCAGGGGCATTGTCACCCTAAAATTATCGATACCCTTATCAATCAGGCCAAGCGCTTGACTCTAACTTCACGTGCTTTTTATAATAGTGCTTTGGGAGAATATGAGCAATTCGTTACTACTTTATTTGGTTATGACAAAGTTTTACCGATGAATACAGGGGCTGAAGGGGTTGAAACAGCGCTTAAGTTAGCTCGTAAATGGGCTTACGAAAAAAAAGGTATTCCTGCTAATGAGGCTAAAATTATAGTGTGTGAAGGGAATTTTCATGGTAGAACTATTTCAATTGTTTCGGCAAGTACCGACCCTGATGCTCGCAAAAACTTTGGACCATATACACCCGGATTTATAACTATTCCTTATAACGATATTACTGCCCTAGAGAGTGCGTTGCAAGACAAGAACGTGGCCGGATTTTTAATAGAACCAATTCAGGGTGAAGCAGGTGTATTTGTTCCTCATGATGGATATTTAAAAGCTGCATTTGATCTTTGTAAAAAGAACAATGTATTATTTATAGATGATGAAATACAAACGGGTATTGCTCGTACCGGAAAAATGCTAGCAGTAGATCACGAGGGCATAAAACCGGATATTTTAATTTTAGGTAAGGCGTTAAGTGGAGGTACTATTCCAGTTGCTGCTATTCTGGCTAATGACGAAGTGATGATGTGTATAAAGCCCGGCCAACATGGTTCTACATATGGAGGCAATCCACTTGCCTGTAAAGTAGCTACTTCATCTTTAGAAGTTGTATTAGAGGAGCGATTGGCTGAAAATGCCCAACGATTGGGTATTTTACTTCGTTCCGAATTAAATAAAATTAAAGAACAAACCGATATAATAGAGCTTGTAAGAGGTAAAGGGTTATTAAATGCAATAGTGATTAAGGAAAAACCTGGAAAGTCTGCTTGGGATTTATGTGTGCGTTTTTCTGAACTGGGTTTATTGGCAAAACCTACACATGGCAACATTATTCGTTTTGCACCACCTTTGGTTATTAATGAAGAGCAAATGTTGGAATGCGTTGAAATTATTAAGAAAGCCGTTTTGGAGTTTTAATTTATTGGAACAAAGAACAAAGAGACAAAAGATTGATTTTGATTAATTATGATTTGTGAATTATAACCTTCTAAACCTTCTAAACCTTCTAAACCTTCTAACAAGTCAATTAATAAACTAATGATCAGCCAGTCACTAGTTACTATGTACTAACAACTAAAAAAGTGTTTTCACAAAACGAAATAACCTTAAAGGAAGCGATTAAAAGCCTTATCCAGTCGTATAATATGCACGACAGGATTCATGAGGCACAATTAAATGCGGCTTGGTCTAATATAGTTGGGCCCTATGCTGCGAAACATACTGTGGACATGTACTTATTTAAAGGGGTTTTACAGGTTAAATTAAACTCCGATGTAATCCGCCAGGAGCTTAGTTATGCAAAGAGCAGAATTATCGTTCACATTAATAAGTATTTAGGTAAAAAAGTGGTTGAAAATATCATTTTTAGATAATTAACTGCTCTAAATGTAATAATCAGTTTTCGGGTTAAAGTGAACCTGATAATCTTTTTAATTGGTTTTAAATCCCTATTTGCTTGATTTATAATCCTTTTTGAGGGAAATTTAGCTTTAATTAACGCTAATTTAATAGCGCTAATCGAATAATTTGTAATTTTGCATAAATTATAAAAATTATGAATACGAATAAAATTTTAGTTCCTACGGATTTTACAAAAGTTGCAGAGTGTGCTGTAGATCACGCTACTAAATTGGCAAGCTTATTAAATGGTCAAATTGTTCTTTTACATGTGGTTGGAAAAGAAGGAGAAATAAATGACGCTAAACTTAAATTAGAAGGGTTAACCAAAAACATATTTGATAAATACAACGTTAAAGTTGAATACATAGTTCGTGTTGGAAATATTTTTGATGATATTGGGGCAGTAGCCGAAGAAATTTCGGCAAAACTTATCATTATGGGTACCCATGGTGCAAAAGGTATGCAAAAGATTTTAGGTAGCTATGCTTTAAAAGTAATTACAAATTCTGAGGTGCCATTTGTGGTAGTGCAGCAACGTCCAATCGCCTCTCATGGTTACAAAAAAATTATTTTGCCAATTGAAGCAACTCGCGAAACTAAACACAAGATTAAACAAACTATCAGTGTCGCTAAATACTTCAATTCAGAAATTATTTTAATCGGACCTAAATCATCTGATGAAACTTTTGTTAAAAATCTAAGAAATAATATGGCCTTTACTGAGGCTAATCTTCGTGATGAGGGAATTGTTTATAAAGTGAACTACGCTCAAGGAAAAGATTTTACCCGTGAGATTATGGATTTAGCTATCGCTGAAAACGCTGACTTAATTGCCATAGTTAATGAACAAAAAGGTTCTTTCTTCAGCCCTACCGAGGAACAAGATATTATCGCCAACGAAGCTCAGATTCCGGTTTTGTGTGTAAATCCAGCCAATGTTACCATAGCCGGTGGTATTTTAGGAAGCTAAAATCTTTTTAAAATAATACTTTTTTGAAAGGAGTCTTCGGACTCCTTTTTTTTATACCTGACATTGAGAGAATAGTTCCGATAATTCTTTTTCGGTTAGCAATCGCCATTGCCCCGTTTTTAAATTATCAAGTCGAATATGCATAACTCTTACTCTTTGTAGTTTTAAAACCTGATAATCGAAAAGATTGCACATTCGCCTGATCTGACGATTAAGTCCTTGAGTTAAAATAATCCGAAACACTTTTTTGTTGTTCGGAACAGTAAAGGCTTTACAGGGTTTCGTCAATTCATCATTTACAATAACACCATTCTGAATTTTATATAAAAATTCATTGGTAACAGGATGATTTAGCGTAACGATATATTCTTTTTCGTGTTGAAATTTTGGGTTAATAATTCTATCAATTAATTTTTTGTGATTAGTTAATAGGATAAGTCCTTCCGAATTTTTATCTAATCTTCCAATAGGTAAAATCTCGGTAGGGAAATTAATAGCACTTATAATGTTGTCAGCTTTTTCTTCTGTAGTGCATTCAATCCCTCTGGGTTTATTGTAAGCAATATAAAAATATTCAGGGCAAGATGACGGTATTACTAAACCATTAATTTTTACTACATCGCCTTCGAAAATTTTTGTGCTGTGCGTAGCTGTTTTATCATTAACAGTAACTCTTCTTTCGTCAATTAATACCGAAGCCTTTCGTCTGGAGCAGAATCCGGAATGACCGATGTATTTGTCTACTTTCAATTAAATTAATTTAGATAGAATTGCCTCAGCACATTTCTCTCCATCTATGGCTGCGGATATTATCCCTCCTGCATATCCGGCTCCTTCTCCGCAAGGATAAAGGTTAGTGAGTTGTGGGTGATTCAAGCTTTCTTTTTCACGAGGAATTCTTGTCGGTGATGAGGTGCGCGTTTCAAATCCAACTAAGATCGCTTCATTGGTTAAATATCCTTTCATGTTTTTACCAAACATTTTTAATGCCTCTTGCATGGGGCGTGTAAATTCTTTTGGCATCAATATATTTAAGGGAGTGCTGATCACTCCGGGTATATAAGAACATTCCGGTAAATTATCCGAAATCCGGTTATTGATAAAATCTACCATTCGTTGTGCGGGTGCAACCTGCGTTTTTCCACCGGATTCAAATGCAGTTTTCTCAAATTCCTGTTGTAGTCTTAATCCTGCAAGGGGACCATCATTGCTGTATTTTTGGTAGTCTTCCGGTTTTACTTCCACTACCAGTCCCGAATTTGCAAATGGGTTATCACGTTTTGAGGGTGACCATCCATTGGTTACAATTTCTCCGGGAGCAGTGGCGCAAGGTGCAATAATTCCTCCCGGACACATACAAAATGAATACACTCCTTTGTTTAAAGCTTGTGTAACCAGCGAATAGGAGGCAGGCGGAAGTAAAGGGCCTCTTTCTTTTTTATGATACTGAATTTCGTCTATTAAACCCTGAGGATGCTCAATTCTTACCCCCATGGCAAACGGCTTGGCTTCAATTAAATATTGGTTGTTGTTAAACCATTCAAAAATATCCCTTGAACTGTGTCCAGTGGCTAAAATAACAGAGTCGCCCCTGAATTCTGAAATTTGTTGGGTAATAGTGTTCTCAGTTTTTACACCTAATACTTTATCTTCTTTAATAATAAAATCGAAAACCTTTTCATTAAAGTGAACTTCTCCTCCGTGGTTTTCTAACGTGTTCCTTATAGCAGTGATGATCTGCGGTAATTTATTAGTTCCAATATGAGGGTGAGCGTCAATTAAAATATTTTCGTTTGCTCCGTGTTGAACAAGAAGTTCGAGTATTCTTTTTACATCTCCTCTTTTAGTTGAACGGGTATATAATTTTCCGTCTGAATACGTTCCGGCGCCTCCTTCTCCAAAACAATAATTACTGTTTGAATTAACCAGATGCTCTTTGGTTATGGCAGCTAAATCCCTTCTTCTTTCTTTAACTGCTTTGCCTCTTTCAATAATGATGGGTTTTATTCCTCTTTCCAAGAGTTTTAAAGCGGCAAAATAACCAGCGGGTCCTGCACCAACTATTATTACAGGATTTTTGAAGGCCTGTTTAAACGAATAATGAATGGGTTTAGAAGTGTTTACAAAATCGATTTCATTATAAATCACCTTAATCTTTAAAACAAATTTCACCTCTCTGCCTCTCGCGTCAATAGACCTTCTTAAAACTTCGAGATGATTTATTTCATTTTGGCTTACTCCTATTTTAGAGGCAACAACAATTTTTAATTTATGGATATTGGCTGCCTCTTCGGGCAGAACAGATATCTGCAATTCTGCATTCACTATCTTAATTTTTGCAAAGATAGCTTCAATTTTATTAAATTAAACAGTCCTTTTTAGAAAAGGAATTCTAAATAATTTATTTTTTTAATCATTTTTTAATCATAGACCATTTGGGGGGGCTAATAGGCACAAAACCTTTTAATTGTATATAAAACTTGAAACAACAAGAAAAATAATCAACTTTTGCCCTAAATATTTAATTTATGAAGTACATTATACTTTTTGTTGGATTGATCAGTTTTAACTTCAATGTTTCTGCCCAGCGGGCTAAATCGAAAAACATCACCTTTAGAAGTAAACTTCCTTTTGGAACCAATGCCAGCGACCTATCAAACATTGGAGGATACAAAGATGCCCAGGGAAATGAATATGCATTGGTTGGATGGGAACAGGGTTTAAAAATTGTAGATGTAACCAATCCGGATGCTATAGTTCAAAAAATAAATATAGCAGGTGTGCAGTCTGTTTGGCGTGAAGTTAAAACCCGTGGCGACTATGCTTATGTTACAACTGAAGGTGGTAATGGTCTACAAATTATTGATCTTACAGCATTGCCAAATGAAAATGCTATTCAAGTTAAACAATGGCAGCCCGTTTATTTAGGTAAAACGTTAAGTACAATACACGCCTTGCATATTGATAGAAATTTTCTGTATTTATATGGAACAAATGTGGGCAATAAGGGGGCTTTAGTATGTGATATCACCGATCCTTGGAATCCGATTATCCTCGGAGCATATGATGATTATTATGTACACGATGGTTTTGTACTTAATGATACTTTATATGCTTGTCATATATACGATGGTTTTTTTACAGCTGTGGATATGACCAATAAAGCGGCTCCACAGGTTTTAGCTCAGCAAGATACCCCAAATAAGTTTTCTCATAATTCATGGTTAACCGACGACCATAAAACCTTGTTAACAACGGATGAAGTTGATGGTTCTTATGTAACTGCCTATGATATTTCGGATTTAAATAATATTACTGAAATTGATAGGATTCAGTCTCAAAACCCTGGCTCCAATTCAATAGGTCATAATGTTCACATATTAAATGATTATGCGATTACTTCTTGGTATAAAGATGGAGTGGTTATAATAGACGCACACCGCCCCCAGAATTTAGTGGTTGTAGGCTGGTATGATACTTCACCCCTAAGTGGAGGCGATTTTGATGGTGATTGGGGTGTATATCCCTTTTTGCCCTCCCAAAATTTAGTAGTATCAGATATTTCTCAAGGCTTGTATGTTTTAACTCCAACTTATAAAAGAGCTTGTTATTTAGAAGGTACTGTAATTGATAGTTCCTGTATGAGCCCTGTTATAGGTGCAAAAATTAGAGCATTGGGTGCCGATACCATAATTGAATTAACCAATATTAATGGCGAATTTAAAACTGGTACTCCCGATCCGGGGCTATACACAATTGAGGTTTCCAAGCAAGGTTATCCAACCAAATATTACACAGTTAATTTACAACCCGGTTCTGTATTTAATTTAAATATTAGTTTAACCTCGCCTTCTGCTTTTAATTTACTGGGAAATGTAAATGGGAGTGGAATGCCTTTGCCTAACGCAAATGTTTTGTTAACCAATAATAGTAATACTTTTTCATTTATAACTGATAATAATGGTAATTTCGAAAAGTGTGGTGTTGTTAGTGATACTTATACTTTGATTGCGGGCGAGTGGGGGTATTTTACAGATTGCCATTTGGAACAAATCAGTTCATCCTCTCCAAATGTTAGCCAAAATTTAAATAAAGGGTATTACGATGATTTTTCATTTGATTTTGGTTGGCAAAAAAATGCCACGTCACCAACCGGTCATTGGGAAATTGGTTCACCACTCGGTACCGCTTTGCAAGGTTTTTCTTATGCAAATCCAAATGCTGATGTTAATAATGATTGTTATTCAAAGGCCTACGTAACAGGGAACGTTGGTACAACTGCAGGTGATGATGATATTGATGATGGTTATGTAGAATTATTTTCTCCAGTAATGAATCTTTCTTCATACAATGATCCTTTTATAAATTATTACAGATGGTTTGTTAACGGTGGAGGAAGCAGTGCCGCTAATGATACTCTTACCATTAAGGTTACAGATGGTATTGTATCTAAAGTAGTTGAGAAAATCACCCGTTCATCCTCCGGAGCTGGATCGTGGGTTGCACATTCGTTTAGGGTTAAAGATTATTTTACCAATCTTAGTAATATTAAGTTTTTGATTCATGCCGAGGATTATGCTCCGGGCCATGTATTAGAGTGTGGATTAGATAAATTTGAGGTAAGCGATAATTTTTCTACGGTAACTCTATCAAATATTGAGCAGGAATCACTCAGCATTCTGGTTCAGCCTAATCCAATTAACGATGTTATTAATGTTGCCATTAAAGGTTTTGATGATAAAGCTGAATTACAGGTTTTAGATGTTACCGGAAAAACCATGATAAAATCCAAATTAACAAATGAATTCGTATCTTTAAATTCAGACTTGCCATCAGGCATATACTTTGTTAAAGTTTATGATTCTAAAAATCAACGAATTCAAAAAATTATTAAAAAATAATATGTATTCTTATAAAATGTTATGGATAGCAGCTTTAGGGCTGCTTTCTTTTTTTACTAAAGCTCAAACACCTAATCGAAACATTCAGCTTCGCTCCAATTTAAGTTTAAATTTTGAAGATTATGCCAATATTTGGGGTCATGTTGATGCTGTTGGAAATGAATATGCATTGCTTGGAAATTATCGGGGATTAACTATTGTGGATGTTACTAATCCGGATAGTATTTTTGTTGTAAAGCACATTACCGGTGTATATAATCTATGGCGTGAGGTAAAAACGTGGGGTAATTATGCATACGTAACTACCGAAGGTGGTGGTGGATTACAAATTATTAATATGTCTTCATTACCCGATACAAACGGTATTGAAGTTAAATATTGGCAACCAAATATAAACGGAGAGTTTTTAAATTCTATACATGCGCTTCATATTGAAGATGGTTTTGTTTATTGTTATGGATCCAATATTGGTAATGGTGGTGCCGTTATAGGTGATTTAACTGATCCCTGGAATCCGGTATTCGCTGGATTAATTAACCTTGCATATATACATGATGGATATGTTCGGAACGATACGGTTTATGCCGGTCATATTTACGATGGAAAATTAAGGGTTTGGGATTGTAGAAATAAGTCAAATCCGGTTTTAATTAATGAAGTCCTTACGCCTCAGGCCTTCACTCATAATTCGTGGTTGTCTGATAATGGCAAAACGGTTTATACTACAGATGAAGTAAACGGGAGCGCGTGTGTTGCCTATGATATTTCCGACTTAAATAATATCACTTTAATAGATCGTGAATTTTCTCAAAATCCTCAGGGTGGAGCCCCTGTTCATAATACACATGTACGAAACGATTTTGTTTACAATTCCTATTATACCGATGGTGTAACTATTGTGGATGGTCATCGCCCAACTAACTTAGTAAATGTAGGTTGGTTTGATACCTCTCCTTTAAGTGGCGGAACTTTTGAGGGTTGCTGGGGGGTGTATCCTTTTTTACCCTCCGGTAATATTTTAGCCAGCGATCGTCAAACAGGATTGTGGGTTCTTAGCCCGAATATTAAACGCGCTTGTTATGTAGAGGGTATTGTTCGCGACTCTTCTTGTAATTCCAGTTTAAGTGATGTTAATATAAAGTTAATAGGGCCCGATACAGTAGTTTTCACAACTTCTTCTAGTGGAATAATTAATACAGGTACTCCCGAAAGTGGAACTTATTCTATAGAGATATCCAAGCCAGGTTATCAAACCCAATTCATTAATGCTATTTTGCAGGCAGGTGTAGTATACAATCTAAACGTTAATTTACGTCCGGTTGTGCCTGTTAATCTTAAAATTAAGGTAACCGATAAGCTTGGAAATCCGTTAACCAACGTTAAGATTTATTTAACCGATTCTAATTATGTTTTTAATGGGGTTTACAACGGTGTTGCAGATTTAGAATTTTGTGGTTTAAATGCAGGCTTATTTCATATCTCGGCTTCTAAATGGGGATATACCGGTTATTGTGAAACAGTTTTAATAAACGGCAATAATCAGCTTCTAAATATTCAACTGGACAGAGGATATTACGATGACTTTCAGTTTGATAATAACTGGCAAGTTAACGGAAACGCAACCAGTGGAATATGGCAACGCGGCGAACCTATGATAAATTACGTTAGTGGTACATCTAATTTCAAGCCTCTAAAAGATGTGGAAAATGATTGTGGAAAGAATGCATTTGTTACCGGTCAGGAGTTTCAGGTTGCAGGTACCCAAAACGTAGATAATGGTTACACCGAATTAATTTCGCCATACATGGATTTAAGAGATATGAAAAATCCGATTTTAAAATTTAACCGTTGGCTATTTACTACTAACATCAGTGATACATTATATGTTTGGGCCGAATATGGTCAATCTCGGAAGAAGCTAATGCATTTTCAGAAGAATTCTGATAGTCTTTCGCATTGGGTTTTCGAAAGTTTCAAATTAAAAGATTCAATTCCTTTAACTGACAGTGTCCGTATTCATTTTTTTATAGAGGATAAAGCGCCTTCTAATATTCTGGAAGCAGCAATAGACGTTTTTAGTGTAATTGATACAACAGGTGGTGTGGGGTCTGAAAAAGTTTTGCTACCATCGAAGGTGTTATTAATTCCCAACCCTAATAATGGTAAATTTAGTTTGCAAAAAAATCTAAATGATAATAAAAACCAATGGATTATTGTTTACAATGCCCTTGGAATAAAGGTTTATGAAAATTCTTATCTGTTTAATACAGAATTGGATTTATCTTTTTTACCAACAGGTACATACTTTATTAAGCTAAATAGCGAAAATATCTTCCATAAGTTTATTAAGTACTAGGGGTGTGGATTCTATTTGAAGTAAAAATGTCTTAAAGGATGTAGGCTTCGATAATCTGGTTAGAAAAAAAGGTCGCACTTGTGCGACCTTTTTAAATTTTAGGGTAGAAGATCGGGTTCGAACCGACGACCCCCAGAACCACAATCTGGTGCTCTAACCAACTGAGCTACATCTACCATATGTGGGTGCAAATATAAGTAATTATCAAAAATTTGCAAATGAAATTCTAATAATACAGTAAAGCCCTTTTAATTGACTATTTTTGTGCAAATTTTAGTAAATGAGCAATTTAACAGAATTAGAGCGTCGTAAAACTTTTGGAATTATTGCCCACCCCGATGCCGGTAAAACAACCTTAACCGAAAAGTTGCTCCTTTTTGGGGGCGCAATTCAATCTGCCGGTGCCGTAAAATCTAATAAAATTAAAAAGCATGCAGCTTCCGATTTTATGGAAATTGAAAAACAAAGAGGAATCTCGGTTTCTACATCGGTTATGGCTTTCGATTATAGAAATTATAAAGTAAATATTTTAGATACACCCGGTCACGAAGATTTTGCAGAAGATACATATCGTACATTAACAGCTGTAGATAGTGTAATAATGGTAATTGATTGCGTTAAAGGGGTAGAGCCTCAAACACGCAAATTGTTGGAGGTTTGTCGTATGCGAAATACACCGGTTATTGTGTTTATAAACAAGATGGACCGCGAGGGGCAGGATGCATTTGATTTGCTGGATGAAATTGAAAAAGAACTTAAAATCCGTGTACGCCCCTTAAGCTGGCCTATTGGAATTGGTAAAACATTTAAAGGAGTTTATAGTTTCTATGAAAAGCAGTTGGTGTTGTTTACTGCCGGTCAAAAATTAACGGATGATAATTCAGTTAAAATTAATGATATAAACGATCCTCAATTGGAAAAATACATTGGAGAAAATTATGCAAAGAGGTTGCGCGAAGATGTGGAGATGATAGATGGGGTTTACGATACATTTAGTAAGGAAGAATACCTGAAAGGAAATATTTGTCCGGTATTTTTTGGGAGTGCCGTTAATAATTTTGGTGTAAAAGAGGTTTTGGATTGTTTTGTAGAAATTGCACCTCAACCTTTACCACGCGAGGATGATCAGCAGGTAATGCATAAGCCGAACGATAAAAAATTCAGTGGCTTCGTTTTTAAAATACATGCCAATATTGATCCTAAACACCGCGATAGAATTGCCTTTTTAAGAATTTGTTCTGGTAAGTTCGAACGAAATAAATATTATTACCATGTTCGCCAGGCTAAACAAATGCGTTTCAGTAATCCTACAGCATTTATGGCTGCTGAGAAAAACATTGTGGATGAGGCCTATCCGGGAGATATTGTAGGTTTATACGATTCAGGAAATTTTAAAATAGGAGACACTTTAACAGAAGGGGATAAATTCCAGTTTAAAGGAATACCCAGTTTTTCGCCTGAGTTGTTCCGTTATGTAAATAACGCCGATCCAATGAAATCTAAACAATTACAGAAAGGATTAGAGCAGCTTACCGATGAGGGAGTTGCTCAATTGTTCTCTAAAAATTTAAATAATCGAAAAATTATTGGAACGGTAGGAGCACTTCAGTTCGAAGTAATTCAGTTTCGTTTAAAAGAAGAATATGGTGCCTCGTGTAACTTCGAGCCTTTGAATTTACATAAAGCCTGCTGGATAGCCTGTGATGATAAAAAGAAATTGGAAGCCTTTAAACAAGATAAGTTAAATTACATGGCTACTGATAAAGATGATAAGCCTGTTTTCTTGGCAGAATCCGCATGGGCTTTACAAATGGCTCAGGAAAAATATCCGGAGATTAAGTTTTTCTTTAAGTCAGAATTTTAATTAATTAGCTGATTAGCTAATTAGCAGAAAAGCTAGTTAAGATGAACAACCGCGAATTATTTTTTAAAAATCTGGCGCAAACAAGTCCTTTTCCGCTTGCTTTCGAAATTACAAAAGCCGAGGGTTGTTATATGTATGGACCAAATGGCGAAAAATACCTCGATTTAATTTCCGGAATTGCGGTAAGTAACATAGGTCATCGTCATCCTCATGTAATTTCAAAAATTAAGGAACAATTGGATAAATATATGCATTTAATGGTATATGGAGAGATTGTTCAGGCGCCTCAGGTGCAACTTGCCAAAAAGTTAGGTGAATTGCTTCCCTGGAAGGATAAAACTCAAACATATTTAGTTAACTCGGGATCGGAAGCTATAGAAGGTGCAATAAAGTTGGCTAAGCGATATACCGGAAAAACAAAGCTGATAAGTTGTAAGAATGCATACCATGGGAGTACACACGGTGCTTTAAGTTTAATGGGAAACGAACTATTTAAAGAATCTTTTCGCCCTTTATTGCCTGGTATTACCCATATTCAATACGGAAATACTAATGATTTAAGTTGGATAGATAAAAATACAGCCGCTATCGTTATAGAGCCTATACAAGGGGAAGCAGGTGTTAAAATAGCTTCTAAAAACTATTTTAACGAACTAATGAATAAATGTAAACAAACCGGGACTTTAATTATTGCTGATGAAATTCAAAGTGGATTTGGAAGAACAGGAAATTGGTTTGCTTTTGAAAAAGTTGGACTTATTCCTGATATTGTTGTAATGGCAAAAGGAATGGGCGGTGGTTTGCCTATTGGAGCCTTTGCCTCTGATGTTGATGTGATGAATTGTTTAACTAACAATCCAATATTGGGTCACATAACTACTTTTGGCGGTCATCCGGTTTGTTCCGTTGCAGCTTTAGCAAGCATTGAGGTAATAGCGAATGAAAAATTACTTATAAATGTAATCGAACGATCGGCGCAATTTAAAAAGAATTTAATTCATCCCGCAATAAAAGAAATAAGAGGTGAAGGTTTAATGTTGGCCGTAGAATTGGATTGTTTCGAAAATGTTCAAAAAGTAATAGAGTATTGTTTAGGCAAGGGCCTTTTTACCGATTGGTTTCTATTCTGCGACAACTCTATTCGCGTAGCTCCTCCCTTAATTATTTCGGAAGAGGAAACTGATTTTGCTATTAACACATTATTAGAAGTCCTAAACAAAGTCTATTCACTTTAACTCATAACTCATAATATATAACCCCTAATTCTGAAAAGGAATTAATCGCATTAATTAGTAAATTTGGTGAAAGTAGTTTAGCTCTTAATTGAGACTAATAGCTAGTTACCAATCACTAATTATTTATAAAATGGATTTACAATTACTTTTTAACCGTTTTAATGAGAATCTCAATTTCTTACGTGGTCATAAGAATGTTCGTATTAATTATGTTGAAATTGCTCAGCCTGCCGATCAATGGGTTTTTGATAAATTGGAATCAATGGGAGTATATCTTCCCGATCCTATAATCGAATTTTATTCGGCTTGTAACGGTTTAACCCTTAACTGGGATTACAGCGAAAAAGAGGAAGGCTTTTCTTTTTATGGTTGGATGAATATTGTACCCATTGAGCAAATGTTTGGCGGATTAACAGGTGACTTAGATGATTATGATAACCCCGAAAAAAACTTTGGATTATTATACGATGATTTTACAGATGATGAGCAAGTAGAGCGTCGCAGAAATTTATGTCTATTTGAAAATATTGAGGGTGATAATGCCTTTGTTTGTCTGGATTACTCAATTCCATCTGATCCTTCTCTAACCTATGTATCTGATTTTGATAATCATTCAGTATCTATGCCTTTCGAAAAATATTTAGGTCTTTTGATAGATACTATGGGAATGGAAGTATACAGGCAAATGGCAATTTTGGAAGAAAACTTCGATCAAAATTTATTTGACTATGAGGCGGCTAAAAAGTTGCAAGAGATCTTTCCATGGTTTAACTTTGATGAAGTACAGGAAAATTATTTCGATTAATATGTATTCTTAATAAATATAAAATGAAAAAATATTTACTTCTTATCTCGGTTTTTATTTATCTTCAAAATTTTGCTCAGGTTATCGTAACTACTGCGGATATGCCTGTGCCGGGTGATACAATTTATTATACCTCTTTTGCAGGTGCCTTGCCCTTGCCGGTTAGTAGTACGGGTCAAAATTTTACTTGGGATTATTCATCAATTTCCGGTACTATCCAACGTTTGGACTCATTTATTGCCGTAACCAGTGCTCCTTTCTTTTATGTAGCTACTTTTAATAATCCTTTAGATCCACTTCATAAAGCAACCGTATCTCTTAAAACATCTCCTCCACAAATAGGTGGTTCATTTTCTCCAATAACATTCCAAGATTTTTATTCTTTTTATAGAAATAAATCTACTGAATATGCGCAGGTAGGTGTAGGAGCAACCATATCAATAAATGGAAGCTCACCCACACCTGTACCCGCTAAATTCTCTGCTTTAGATATTATTTATAAATTTCCATTGATATATGGAAATGAAGACTCCAGCAAATCAAGCTATAAATTCGATTTAGGTGCAACAGGTTTTTTTAGCGAGAGACGTGATAGACATAATACAGTAGATGGTTTTGGTCAGCTTATTACTCCATTTGGAAGCTATCAAACCATGCGGGTTAAATCATTTTCTGTTATAGAGGACACTGTTTTTTTCAATAGCTTTCCATTAAAATTTAAACGTTACGAAACGGTATACAGTTGGTTAGCTCCGGGCTTTAAATCACCTTTATTAAGAATAACACAAACAGCTTTTAGTCAAAATGGAACTCCAACAACACAAATCGAATATTTTGATTTTAAAAAATTAGCCACTTCACTTTTAAAAACGGAAGAAAGTTCATCCCGAATTAACCTAATCGGAACTGAATTAAAATTTACACACGAAATGGAAAACGCCACCATTTATCTTTTTTCAATAGAAGGAAAATTATTGAAATCGGGTAAAATATCAAATCAATCTTTTGGACTAAGCGGTTTGCCTGCTGGAATCCTTTTTTATTCAATTCCTGAAAAAAACACATCGGGCAAGTTGTCATTTATTGTAGAGTAATTAGGTTTAAAAAATCATTTTTTTTGGTGATTTATTTCTTTTAATAAGTTAATTTGAGGCTTATATTAGTGGTATAGTAAATTTTAATATTAAATCCATTAAAAAGCCTGTGCAAACTTTTTATAAAATATCCTTTTTATTTTTTCTTTCTTTATTTTACTTTAATTCACTTAAGGCTACGCATATTGTGGGTGGCGCTTTAACCTATGTTCACAATGGTGGTAATAATTATACAATTACTTGTAAGTTATATCGCGATTGCAGGCCCGGTACATTTCCAATGCCCAATAATTTAAATGTTATTGTTAGAGGTTTAAATGGCGCAACTTTTTCTCCTTCTCGCGATATTTCACTCGCTCGAATTCAAATTACACCATTACCACCGTCATTGGATTCATGCGCAATTCGCCCAAATCCCGAACCCTGCGTTGAAGAGGGCTTGTTTAGAGCTACCCTTGATTTACCTCCCAGCCCCGGTGGTTACCATATGTACATAAGTATGTTGGCTCGTAATCTTACTTTAACAAATATTAATTCTGCTGGCAATAATATTGGTGAAACCTTTTATTGCTTCATACCCCCCCCAACTTTACTTTGGCAGGAAACCTATACGCTTGCAAACGGAACAACAGTGGATAATGGTGCAACTGCCTGGAGTATAAATAACGGTTCAACTCCTCCATTTAGTGCTGCTGTTAATGGAAATCAGTTTCAGGTTGCAGGTGCCAATAATGGTAATGTTTGGTTTCAAACTCAAAGTATTAATATAGCTGCTTCTAATGCTACAGGTGGGGCCGACTTATCAGTAAATTTAAATGAAAATGGAACCCTAGAGCCTAATGATTCTATTAAAGTTTTTTATCGCGTGGATGCTGGTCCGTTAATTCCCTTCAGCCGAAATGGAGCATTAGCGGATGACTTTACAAGTGCTGTTGCATTTACCTCAGGTGTAGTGGGAAATAATGTAGTAATTTATGTGAAAGTGGTTTTTGATCCAAATTCACCAAACACCGAAATATATGGTATAGATGATGTAAGTGTTTATTTTAAACGATATCCCAACAGCGATCCGGTTTTTAAGTTATTTCCCCCATTATATTTATGTGTAGGGCAGCGTTTCGAATTTGATCACTCTGCCACAGATTTGGATGGTGATTCTTTAGTTTATTCTTTTTACAGACCTTATGATGGATTTAATGGTGCTGGAACTGCTGTTGCTCCTGCTTATGTAAACAATTATCCAACGTTTACCCAAATTAATTATTTACCCGGCTATTCTTTGTCAGATCCACTCGGCGCAAGTGGTATATCCATTAATACACAAACCGGATTTCTTACCGGACTACCAACGCAGATAGGTCAATATGTGGTAGGGATCAAGGTAACCGAATACCGAAATGGTGTTTTCTTGAGCGAAACCATAAGGGATTTTCAATTTAATGTTATTAGATGCCCACCTCCTAATCAGGCAATCTTAACGCAGTTTACTACTTGCGTTGGAACAACGGTTAAATTTTCAACAGCAAGTGATACGCTGCAAACAACTACCTGGTGGGATTTTGGTGATCCTGCAACACTTGCAGATACTTCTATAAAGCATGCCCCAAGTTATACTTATCCTGCTATTGGTACTTATTACGTTACCTTAATTACCAATAAAGGTACAGTTTGTGAGGATTCTGCAAGGGCACCTGTATACGTGGGTTGGGCAAGGGCTGCTTTTTCAAAGTCAACACAGAATTGTGTGGGCTATCCGGTTAGTTTTATCGACTCATCAGTTGTTTCGTTTAACACCTCTATTGCTGCTTATACATGGAATTTTGGCGATGGGTCTAGCTCAAACTCTCCAAATCCCAATCATATTTATGCTTCACCCGGAACTTACACGGTTATATTAACCGTTCGTTCCAATGTTGGTTGCATAGATACGGCAATGACTACAGTAACAATTGCATCTGCTCCAAATGTGAATGCTGGCCCCGATCAAACCGTTTGTTCTTCTTCACCTCTTATTTTATTAAACGGAAGTGTTACCAATGCTACAGGTGGAATATGGTCTAGCACCGGATCGGGGGTTTTTAGTTCTACAACAAATTTAACGGGTGTAACGTATTACCCCAGTTCTGCCGATATTTCTGCCGGTGTATTTAATATAATTCTAACTTCTGTTAGTACCAGTGTTTGCGTAATTAAAGATACGGTAAAAGTAAGGGTGGTTTCATCTCCCACTATTTCAAATGCTGGAAATGATCAGATAATTTGTGGGGTTAATTCAACTATATTAACTGCAAATGTACCGGGTGTTGGATCGGGTTTATGGACAACCACTGCAACCGGAGTTACTATATTAAATCCAAGCTCCCCAACTACACAGGTGGCAGGCCTGGCAGCGGGAGCTAATTATAATTTCACCTGGACAATCACGAATGGTGCATCGTGTTCTTCTACAGATGTTGTTACTGTTTTAGTTGATAATAATCCAACTACTTCTAATGCAGGTTCCGATCAGGTATTGTGTAATTTATCTTCTACCGCATTGGCCGCTAACACGCCAAGTGTTGGAACGGGATCATGGTCAGTTGTAAGTGGAAATGTTACACTTTCCTCCGCAAGCAGTGCTACCAGTAATTTGAGTAATTTAACGGCGGGGGATACAGTAATTGTTCGGTGGACAATATCGCAAGGTATTTGCTCTAATTTCGATGATGTAAAAATTATAGTTAACAGAATACCGGAAGTAAATGCCGGAACGGACCAAGATTTATGTAATCAAAACCCGGTTGTTCAGTTAAACGGTGCAATAAATAATGCAAGCGGTGGTGTTTGGTCGGGCGGAAGTGGCACATACAATCCTGGAAATCTCACCTTAAACGGTAATTATATTCCTACTGCTTCCGAAATTAGTTTTGGTAGTGTAACGTTAACCCTTACTTCAACCGGAAATGGCGCCTGCAGTGCGGTTAGTGATCAGGTTAAAATTAATTTCTTACCATTTAATGGGACTATAGCTGTTAATTCAAGTCCAACAGCTTGTATCGGTGAAATTAACGGTTTGCTGGTAGCCTCTGTTAATGGTACATCAAATTACAATTATACCTGGAGCTCAGTACCTATTCAATATAACGATTCTGCTTACAATCTAGCGGCGGGTACTTATGGCGTTACTGTTACAGATGCATTGGGCTGTAAAGCAACTTCCTCGGGTGAAGTAACTTCTCCTGCATTATTAACAGCCACTATAAGCACTACTAATGTTTTATGTAATGGAAATGCTAATGGTTTAGCTACTGTTGTGCCTTCTGGCGGAAATGGATCATACTCTTATAGTTGGGTTCCAAATGTTGGAAATACGTCCACTGTTAATAATTTAACCGCTGGTAATTATGTGGTGTATATAACCGACTCAAAAAATTGTCAGATTAATAAGTCTATAAGTATAACACAGCCTCCGGTTTTGCAGGTAAGTTCAAATCAACAGAATGTTTTATGTAACGGGGGTAATAATGGATCAATTAATGTAAATCCTACCGGTGGAACAACACCCTTCAGCTATTCATGGTCTTCTCCACTTGGAAATGGGCCTTCAGCATCAGGTCTTAGTCAAGGTGTATATTCTGTTACAGTAACGGATGCAAATGGGTGTTCTTTTTCTATTTCTGATACCATTATACAACCTTCCGTTTTAACGGTTTCAACAGCAGTTACAAATGTAGATTGTAAGGGTAATACAACAGGAAGTGCTATTGCAAATGCAAGTGGGGGTACTTTACCCTACACATACAGTTGGGGGCCTAATATTTCAGCTACGCTCAATCAGGTTAGCGGTCTAGGTGCGGGTAATTATTTTGTGAAGGTTATAGATGCAAATGCATGTCAGGTTCAGACTACCTTTGCTGTTTCTGAGCCCTCTCTTTTTGCTGCCGATATCGCTTCTTTAAAAAATGTTAGTTGTGCTAATGGTTCGGATGCTTCCATTTTAGTAAGCGCAAATGGTGGGATAGGTCCTTATACATTTAACTGGAGCCCTAACGTTTCATCAACTAATGCTGCAAATAACTTGCCGGCAGGTTTGTATACCATTCAGGTTAGAGATCAAAATAATTGTCAGGTGCAATTAAGCCAGTCTGTTACTCAACCCTCAGCTCTATCTGTTTCCGAAACGCATACTAATCCTACCTGCTTTGGATATAATAACGGTTCTATTAATGTTTCAGCCTCGGGTGGTACCAGTCCTTATAATTATTTTTGGAGTGTTTCGGGTATTGGAAGTGTTTCCTCTTTTAATTCCTTGCCATTTGGTGCCTACACGATAAACGTTAGTGATTCAAATGGCTGTTCAGCACAACTGGCTGTAGCCTTAAGTCAGCCATCGGATATAGTCTTATCCACTTCAAGCATAAGTTCTACTTGCGGAAATTCTAATGGTTCGGGTACAGTTATAAGTACGGGGGGAGTTGCTCCTTTCACTTATTCTTGGGTTTCTCAATCCGAAACAACAAATACCCTTAGTAATGTATTAGCCGGGAATTACCTGGTTTACGTAATAGACGCAACGCTTTGTTTTGATTCTGCATTTGTATTAATTAACGATATCGCCGGGCCCACCATAAGTATTGTATCTATTAATAACGTTTCCTGCTTTGGGGGAAGTGACGGATCTGCAACAATTGCTGTAAATGCTGGTACACCTCCTTTTACTTATAGTTGGTCAACTAATCCCAGCCAAAATACTCCTACAGCTATTGGTTTATCGGCAGGAGAATATGCTGTTGTGGTAACTGATGGTAACGGTTGTAAAACTTCTGCTTTAACTACACCTCCTATATCACAGCCAGATAGTTTAACGTACGACTTTAAGGTAATTGATGCTCTTTGTTTTAATTCTCCTACTGGTTCGGCATATATAAATCCAAATGGTGGTACAACTCCATATTCAGTTAATTGGATTAATCCGGTTTTAACATCAGACTCAATTGTAAATGTTTTAAGTGGAACCTATCAGTTTATTATAGAAGATAACAATGGTTGTCAAAAAAACGGTGAGGTTAACATCTCGCAGCCTTCATTGCTTCAGTCCTCATTAATTAGCTATACCGACATTACCTGTTTGGGTGCTGATGATGGAACGGCTCAAGTAAATGTAACAGGTGGAGTTACTCCTTATAATTTTTCTTGGAGTAATAGTTCAAGTACTTCTTCTTTTTCGGGATCTCTCCCTGCGGGACAACAGCAGGTAATTGTAACAGATGCTAATTTATGCATGGATACGGTTAGTTTTAGTTTAAATGAACCAGCCGACTCCGTTTCAGCCGCAATAACCACAAATGCTGTAACTTGTTTTAATGGAAGTAATGGATCTGCTGAAATAATTGCTTCGGGTGGCAATGGTACTTATACATACACCTGGTTGCCTATAGGGTCTAACGGTTCGATACTTTCCAGTTTAAGCGCTGGAGATTATAGTGTAATTGTAAATGATGTTAAGGGTTGTTCGGATATATTTAGTTTTCAGATACTCCAACCCAATCGGTTAACCTCAAATACAAATGTAAATAATTCTACCTGCAGTTTAAGCAATGGTAGTATTTCTTCTTCAGCGAGTGGTGGTAACGGAGGATATAATTATATCTGGAATCCCGGAAATTTGTCGGGCCCGTTTATCAATAATTTGTTAGCGGGTACTTATTATTTAACTGTTTTAGATTCTTTGGGATGTGAGTTTAAGGATACTATTTTAATTACCAACGCCTCCGGGCCACAGATTACTAACTCCGTAATTGTTAATGTGTCGTGTTTCGGATTATCAGACGGAGAAATAGCTTTATCCGTTGGGGGTGGAACAAATCCCTTAACGTTCTCTTGGAATCCTTCGTTTGGAAACGATTCGGTTTTAACCAACCTGGCTCAAGGTAATTATGTGGGGTATGTTAAAGATGTAAACGGTTGTATTGATAGTGTTACCTTAAATGTTACCCAGCCTTTGCCGCTAATTATAGATAGTGTTATTGTGGAGGATATAAGTTGTTTTGGACTAACAAACGGTGAAGCACAGGTAATAGTTTCAGGCGGTACGCCAAGCTATAATTATAGTTGGTGTTTGGGAAATAATACAAATCAGAATATTACCGGACTTCCAAAGGGCTCTTGTTTTGTGTTTGTTACCGACGCCAACAACTGTAAATCCAATATATCTTTTACCATAAACGAGCCCGATAGCCTAAATGTTACCCCAAGTGCTGTAATTAATGCTACTTGTAAAGAATCGGCAGATGGTTCGTTAAGCGTATTGGTTTCCGGAGGGACAATACCCTATTCCTATAGCTGGAGTCATAATCCGAGTTTAAATGATGGTTTAGCACAAAATTTAAATGCCGGCACTTACTCGGTAATTGTTACCGATGCCAATGGTTGCATGGATTCTATTTCTGTAGATGTTGCTGAGCCATCTGACGTTTTGGTAGTAGTAGCAAATGATCCTGTAATCTGTCTTGGTCAATCGGCAACACTTTTAGCTATTGCTTCAGGAGGTAATGGTTCTCCTTATCAATACGAATGGCAACCTGTTCCCGGTAACGGTAACACCTTAACTGTAAATCCACAACAAAACCAAACTTATTATGTAATTGCTTATGACAATAAAGGATGTGTTAGTGCTTTAGATCAGGCCGAAGTTACGGTATATTCTCTTTTTGCTGGAGACATTGATCTCTTTGTAAAAACTCCAATTTGTCAGGGTACCAGTACAACATTACAAGCTATTTCTAACGGAACTAATACAGGCCCATTAACATATACATGGAATCAGGGCTTAGGCAATAATCCTGGACCAATTACGGTAGTGCCTAATGCGCCTACAGTTTATAGTGTTACTGTATCTACATCTTGTGGTACATCAGTAGTTGTAAGAGATACTGTTAATTTTATTGATCCCCCTGTTGTTAATTTTACTGGAGACACTGCTCAGGGGTGTTATCCTTTATTGGTAGTGTTTGCCGATTCATCCTTGCAAAACCCCTCGGATAGTATAGTTTCGTGGATATGGAATTTTGGTGATGGCTCCACAAGTACCCAACAAAATCCAACCTATGTTTATCAGGATGTTGGAAGTTATAATGTTACGTTAAATGTTATTACTAAAGAAGGTTGTAATATTATCACTGCTTCCGGTTCATACCAGGTTAATGTTTTCGACCGTCCAACGTCAGCTTTTAATGCCAGCCCACAACCGGTTTATATTCCTTTGGGTGAAGTTAGTTTTGAAAACACTTCCATTAATGCCAATACCTATACCTGGAATTTTGGTGATGGTATAATTAGTACTGATAAAAATCCAAAATACGAATATGGTAATGTTGGTAATTATGAGGCCATGCTTATTGCTATTGATTCCAAAGGTTGCAGAGACACCGCAATTAAAACTATCCTGGTTTCGGGAGATTTTATAATGCCCAATGCTTTTACACCTAATCCAGCGGGTCCAAGCGGGGGCTTGTTTAATCCGGCCTCCTTAGATAACGATATATTTGCCGCCTATGTTAAAGGTGCAAAAGAATACAAAATGCATATTTTTAATCGTTGGGGTGAATTAATATTTGAATCAACGGATCCTACAATAGGTTGGGATGGTTATTACAGAGAGCAGATTTGCCAGGCTGGGGTTTATATTTGGCAGGTTTATATTTTATTTAATGATGGAAGAGAACTTAAGCGTGTAGGTGATTTAAATCTTATTCGATAAAAAAATTATTTACCTCTTTTAGCTTCTAATAATTTTTCCATTCCTTGCATCTCATCTCTCAATCTGGCTGCTTCTATAAAATCCATTTGCTTAGCCGCTTTTTCCATTTCTTTACGAATTACCTGAATGTTTTTTCTTAACTGATCTTCATTCATGTATGCAATAACGGGGTCTGCCGCTAGGTTTATTAAATCAGGTTCTACATAGGCGTTTTCCTCTTTGTAGGAATCAATTTTGCCTGCAACACTAGTTTGTTTTATAATTTGTTCTCTAGATTGATGAAGAGGCGTGGGGGTAATGTGATGTTCAACGTTATATCTTATTTGTTTATCTCTTCTTCGATTTGTTTCATCAATAGTTTGTTGCATACTTTGAGTGATTTTATCTGCATACATAACTACCTTGCCTTCAATGTTTCGGGCTGCTCTACCTACCGTTTGGGTTAAGGAGCGAACCGAACGGAGAAAACCCTCTTTATCGGCATCTAAAATGGCGACTAAAGATACCTCAGGAAGATCTAAGCCTTCCCGTAGAAGATTTACGCCAATTAATACATCAAATAATCCTAACCTAAGATTTCTTAATATTTCCACTCTTTCCAATGTGTCTACATCAGAATGTATGTAGGAAGCTCTAATCCCCAATTTAAGCATGTATTTATTTAATTCCTCTGCCATTCGTTTGGTAAGTGTAGTAACCAAAACCCTGTTCCCTTTTTTAACCGTCAGATTAACTTCTTCAAGCAAATCATCAACCTGATTACCTAATGGTCTTACTTCTATAATAGGGTCAACAAGCCCGGTTGGCCTTATCACTTGCTCAACAACTAGACCCTCACATTTTTTTAATTCATAATCACCTGGTGTTGCGCTAACATATATTGTTTGGTTGGTTAAAGATTCAAATTCTTCAAATTTCAGCGGACGGTTATCCAGAGCCGAAGGTAATCGAAATCCATATTCAACTAAATTTGTTTTTCTTGATCTATCGCCCCCATACATAGCGTGAATTTGAGAAACGGTTACATGACTTTCATCAATAAACAATAAATAATCGTCCGGAAAATAATCAAGAAGACAAAAGGGTCTTGATCCTGCTTTTCGGCCATCAAAATACCTCGAATAATTTTCAATTCCACTGCAATAACCCAGCTCCCTTATCATTTCCATATCGTAAATTACCCGATCTTCAAGGCGTTTGGCTTCCAAATGTTTTCCAATGCTCTTAAAGAAATCAATTTGTGTTTGCATGTCTTCCTGTATCTGAAGCGTTGCTTCAACAAGTCTGTCTTTACTGGTTACAAATATATTTGCAGGGTTAATAATAACAGCTTCCAGTTTTTCGATAGTTGTTCCGTTAAAGGGGTCGAAACTTTCAATCTCTTCAATTTCATCACCCCAAAAAATAAATCGATATGCATAATCAGCATATGCTAAAAAAACATCCACGGTGTCGCCTTTAACTCTAAATGTTCCTCTTTTAAATTCATCATTAGATCGGGAGTATAGAGAGGTGACTAAATCATGTAAAAATTTATTTCGACTAATTTTCTGGTTTCTACATACTCTAACGATGTTAGAGTAGAAGTCGTCTGGGTTACCCATACCATAAATACATGAAACGGAAGAAACTACAATTACATCTCTTCTTCCGGATAGTAAAGCAGAGGTAGTACTAAGTCTAAGTTTTTCTATTTCATCGTTAATTGATAAATCTTTTTCAATATAGGTATTAGTGGTGGGTATGTATGCTTCGGGTTGATAATAATCGTAATAGGAAACAAAATATTCTACGGCATTATCAGGAAAGAATTGTTTAAACTCTCCATATAGCTGGGCCGCAAGCGTTTTATTATGACTAAGTATTAATGCAGGGCGTTGAACATTGTTTATTACATTGGCCATAGTAAAAGTTTTACCTGAACCGGTAACACCCAATAATGTTTGATAATGATCCCCTTTAGTTATACCCTCTACGAGTTGTTTGATGGCCTCCGGCTGATCACCTGTTGGTTTGTATTTAGATGTAAGCTTAAAGGAGGGCAATTTTTAAAGGGTTTAGTATGTTTGGAAGGTTTAGAGGGTTTAGAAAGTTGTAATGTTTATATTTAGATTATTGTTTTGCCAGCTTCATTTTGAAGAACTGAAAAATAACGGGCAGTAAAGACACCCCAATTATACCAAAAATTACAATTTCAAAGTTTTTCTTTACAATTTCAAGATTTCCAAAAAAATATCCTGCTAAGGTTAATAAGGTTACCCATATAATACCCCCTGATATACAATAGCCAATATATTTGCGGTAGTTCATGGCACCCACTCCTGCTACAAAAGGAGCAAACGTTCTAACAATAGGCACAAAACGTGCAATAATAATGGTTTTGCCTCCATGCTTTTCGTAAAACTCTTCTGTTTTAGTCAGATAATCGCGTTTAATAAATTTCAGTTTATCAAAAACTTTTAGTCCTATTGTTTTACCTACAAAGTAATTTAAATTATCACCTAAAATAGCAGAACCAAACAAAAGTGGAATTAAAAGCCAAACATTTAAAACATCATTTTTAGCAGCAAGAGCACCGGCTGCAAAAAGGAGCGAGTCGCCAGGGAGAAAAGGCGTGGCCACTAACCCGGTTTCACAAAAAATGATTAAACACAGAATAAAATAGGTTAGTGTTTGATATTGATTAATAATTGCATCTAAATGAGCGTCTAAATGCAAAAAAACATCTAAAAATTGTTTTAGTATTTCCATATTATTTAATAAATCCCATTAAAACAATGGGTTCTTTAAAAGTTTTGCTTTGAAAAAAATCCACTACACTATCGTTTATGGTTACAAGCGCCGTTATGTTTACGGTGTCCTTTAGCAGGAGGTCGGGTTCAACTCTTAAAAAGTACGAATCGTTTTGTTTAGATAAACGTGTGCTGGAAAAAAAATTTATATCTGATTTATAATTAATTTTTTTTAGTTGGTAACCCGAATTATAATAGTAATCATTAAAACAGTAAATATTAACACTGTTACCTGAATTTAGGCTAACCTGATAGCTTACGTAAAATTCCTGTTCGATATTTTTTTTACACGAATTTAAAAGTGTAAGAATAATAAAAAACAAAAAAGCACGCATCTAAAGTTAAGCTAAACTGGGATCTATTTCATTTATCCAGGCCAATATACCACCTTTTACATTGTAAACATTTGTATAGCCTTGTGATTCCAGATAATTGCAAATATTTGCGCTTCTTACACCCGACCTGCAATGAATGAATACCGGTTTGTCTTTGGCAATTTGTTGTATATGATCTGGAACTGTACCCATCGGAATTAGCTCTGCACCAATATTTACCGTTTCATATTCGTGTTCTTCCCTTACGTCAATTAATTGAAAGTCTTCTTTATGATCAATTTTTTCTTTTAATTCTTTTACGCTTATTTCTTTCATATTTATGATTTATTAATTAACTGATGAAAATTTTCTGTTGTGCAAAACTCAAAATTCTAAATGGTTAAATTTAATACCCTTACAATTTCAATTTATCTAATTTTATTTTTTTAATTTCTAATTTTTTGTCCTCGGGTAAATAAGAGAAAAAGGTATCGCCCCTAAGTCCAATTCTTAAAGTCTCTAAAGGAATCACTTCATTCGGAGCAATGTTTCCTAAATTTACGTTTGCACCTAAAAGCTTTATAAACCATACTTGTTGAGATTTAATAGGTGCTTCCCACATTATTTTTTCGCGTGGTACTTTAGCCAGAATTTTATCCACCAACAAGCTGTGAGTTTTACCATCGCGGTGGTAAATACCAACATTACCACCTTCGCGAGCCTCGGCGATTACCTTCCAAGAGCCGGCTTCAATTTCCTTATTCATCATGGAAGTCCATTTGTTAGGATGAATGATAATCCCTTCTTCCTTAGAGCCCACTTCGGAGAGTACCGTAAATTTTTGAGAAAGTTTATTTATAATCTCGCATTTTACATCATGTTTAAGGGTTATAGAACCATCGGAAACCTCAGTGGTATCAATTTCATAGCGTTTTAAAAAGTCCACGTATTGTTGAAGCATATCCCTAATTAGAAACGATTCAAAAAAAGTTCCACCTAAGTATACCTTTATGTTTGCATCATGATAGACTTTTATTTTTTCTTTTAAATTTTTAGTAAGGTAGGAGGTTCCAAATCCTAATTTTACTAAATCTGTGTATTCTCCAGAAACATCAACAAAATTCTTAGCTTCTTCTAAACTAAGACCTTTGTCCATAACCATCGTTACGCCTTCTTTTCTTTCTTTTTTGGGTCTGTCGGGAATATTTGTAAGATTTAACTTATCCATTTAATTATTCATTTTTTTATAAGAGTCAATTAAATGTAAAACCGTTTGGTTTTCTTTTAACGACGGAAAATATTCAAACAACTCTTCGTACTTGGTAAAATCCATATTTAATGCATGCTCCAATGTACTGTATGCTTCCTTTAAATGCCCACCTTTGTATTGGTATGCCGCCAAGCGATAAGCTAAATCAGCATTTTTTTTATGCACCTCCATCGCCTGCTGCATTACCTCAATAGCCTCTTCAATAAAGCCCATTTCCATTAGAGTGCTGGTATATTCAAGCCATATTTCCTGGTTTAAGGGCTGTAGTTCAATTACTTGTTCGTAAGCCACCTGAGCTTCTTCGAGCCAACCGGTTCGGGCTAATATATCACCGTATATGTACCAAAAATCAGCATTTGCTGGTTCAAGTTCAAGGCCTTTTTTTACATAATTGATAGCCTCTGTACTTCGTTCTAATTCATCCAAAATAACCCCCATACCAATGTAAGGATCAGCTAAGTGGTCATCCAGTTTAATGGCCATATTATAGTGGTAAATAGCTTTTTCACGATTTTCTAATTTTTCGTAGCATTCACCAATGTAATAATGGGTAACCGCTTCGGGTTTTTCAAATTCAAAAGTTTTTTCGTAACAATCGATTGCTTCGTTGTATCTACCCAGGTTTGCCAGAGCATTGGCTTTATTGAATAAAGCCGAGGAGAAATCAGGTTCTAGAGCCAATGCATAATCGTATGATTCGAGTGCGTTTTCAAAATCTTTAATCATACCCTGACTAATTCCTAAATTAAACCAGGCAACTGTATTTAATGGATTCTCCTCCAGAAATTCCTTGTAAAATGAAACAGCATCAGGCGCTTTGCCTAATTGTTCATAGCAAAACGATAATTCGTACAGGGCAATCTCATTTTCCGGATTTAATAGTAATGATTTCTTCAGAAACTCAATAGCTTCCTCGGGTTTATTTTTATTGATGTACTCATATGCAATACTCAGGTACAAAAAATCTTTTTCTTCGCTGTGTTCTGCAGCTTTGTTGTAATATTTAATGGCGTTTTCGTAATCTCCTTTTTGACTGTATATGCTGCCTTTAGTCATCAATACTTCCGAATCGTCTGGCTCTACTTGTTCAGCAAAATCAATCATTTCCAAAGCCTTTTCAAACTTGCTTTGCGCGGCCAAAACCTGAGCATGTTTAATATGAAAAACAATTGAAAAGGGGTATTGCGATTTGGCATATTTAATGGCAAAAAGAGCCTTATTTAAATCATTTTCTTCTAAATAAAAATTAATTAGTTCCTCAAATTCCCCGGCATCAAAAAACAATTCTTTTTTATCCTCTAACATTAACTCAAACTTTTTTACAAGCTCAAGCCTTTCGTTAGGGTTAAGGTATTCATTATCAAAATCTTCGTTGTTCATCCGATTATATCCACTAAACACAAATTTAACAAATAACGAGTGTAATTAAGGTTGAAAACAGTAATGTTTTAACCATAATTGTCTTTTTGTGTTGAAAACTAAAAAAAATTGAAAAAATTAAGCCCTATTAATCTTATAAATTTGTAGCCGGAACTAAAATGGAGGCAAAGTGACGTTAATTAAATCAATATCTGGTATCAGAGGAACTATTGGGGGAAAAACAGGAGAAGGATTAAACCCCTTAGATGTTGTAAAATTCACCTCGGCTTATGGCTGTTGGGTAAAAAAGAAAACTAAAAGTGCAACTTATAAAGTAGTTATCGGACGGGATGCGCGTATATCCGGATCTATGGTAACCCACTTGGTAACTGGCACACTAATGGGGCTAGGAATAGATGTTGTAGATTTAGATTTATCCACAACACCAACAGTGGAAGTTGCTGTTCCGCTAGAAAAAGCGCATGGTGGCATTATTTTAACGGCCAGTCATAACCCCAAGCAATGGAACGCACTTAAATTACTTAATGAAAAAGGTGAATTTATATCGGCAAAAGACGGAGAAGAGGTTCTTGAAATTGCCGAAAAAGGAGATGTTGTGTTTGAAGAAGTGAATAATTTGGGAACCTACAGTCGTAACGATAGTTATCTTCAAAAGCATATTGATTTAATTTTAAAATTACCCCTCATTGATGTTGAGGCCATAAAGAGAAGAAAATTTAAGGTAGCTATTGATGCAGTAAATTCAACCGGTGGAATCTATTTACCGGCTCTTTTAAAAGCGCTTGGTGTAGAAACAATTTATGAATTAAATACTGATCCAACCGGACATTTTGCTCATAATCCCGAACCATTACCCGAACATCTAAATGATATTTCTAAATTGGTGGTAAAACAAAAAGCGGATCTTGGCATTGTGGTTGATCCTGATGTTGACCGTTTGGCTCTTATTTGCGAAGATGGAGATATGTTTGGTGAGGAATATACTTTAGTGGCAGTTGCGGATTATGTACTAAAAAATAAGAAAGGAAACACGGTAAGTAATTTGTCCAGCACCCGTGCGCTCCGTGATGTTACTGAAAAAAGTGGAGGTAATTATTTTGCCTCTGCTGTTGGTGAGGTTAATGTTGTTGAAATGATGAAAGAAAACAATGCGGTAATAGGAGGAGAAGGGAATGGCGGAATTATCTATCCTGATTTACATTATGGTCGCGATGCTTTGGTTGGAATTGCTTTGTTTTTAACTCATCTTGCGAAATTCGGGAAAAGTATATCCATGTTAAGGTCTACCTACCCTAAATATCATATTTCAAAAAATAAAATCGAATTAACACCTAAAATTAATGTCGATAAGGTTTTAAAAGAGATTCAAACTAAATACAAAAAACAACCGGTTAATACCGTTGATGGGGTTAAAATTGAGTTTGATAAAGAATGGGTTCATCTTCGTAAGTCTAACACCGAGCCTATAATCAGAATTTATTCTGAAAGTGAAACAAAAGCTACAGCCGATTACCTTGCCCAAAAAATAATTGGCGATATTAAAGAAGTAATTAAAGATCAAATTTAATGAGCTCAACATCTAAGGTGTATTTAGATAATGCTGCCACTACTGCACTGGATAAACAAGTGTTAGAGGCTATGTTGCCAATTATGGAACAACATTTTGGTAATCCATCCTCTATTCATGCTTTTGGTCGTCAAACCCGAACCATACTTGAGTCGGCCCGAAAAACGGTAGCAAAATATTTAAATGCAGCCCCGGGTGAAATATTTTTTACATCAGGTGGAACGGAGGCCGATAATATGGCCATACGTTGTGTTGTAGAAGATTTAAAAATAAATCATGCAATTAGCTCTGTTATAGAACATCATGCAGTTCTTCATACCTTAGAGGATTTAGAGAAACAAGGCAAAATAAAACTTTCATTTGTTAATTTAGATGACAGGGGTAATGTAGATTTAAATCATTTGGAAGAGTTATTATCGGCTAACAGCAGAAGTCTGGTTTCTTTGATGCATGCTAATAACGAAATTGGCACTTTGCTTCCAATCGAAAAGGTATCCGAACTTTGTGTAAAATATAATGCGCTCTTTCACTCGGATACGGTTCAAACTATGGGGCACTATAATATCGATACCAAAAAAATCAAAGTCCATTTTTTAACAGGCGCTCCTCATAAGTTTCACGGTCCGAAAGGCGTGGGTTTTTTGTACATTAATTCCGAAGTTAAAATTCATCCCTATATTACAGGTGGTTCTCAAGAGCGAAATATGAGAGGGGGTACCGAAAATGTTTATGGTATTGTTGGATTGGCTAAAGCCCTTCAGATAGCTTACGATCAGTTGGAGGAACATCAAAAACATATTAGAGGGATTAAAAACTATATGATTGAACAATTAGTTCATCATATTGCTGATGTAAAATTTAATGGTGAAGTTGGCGATAATAGTCTTTATACGGTTTTAAATGTTTCTTTTCCTCCTAGTGAAAAAGCAGAGATGTTGCTTTTTAACTTAGATATAAAAGGAATTGCCGTAAGTGGAGGAAGTGCTTGTTCATCGGGCAGTCAAACTGGTTCGCATGTTTTAAGAGGAATTAAGGTTGATATGAACAGGCCCAGTGTTCGTTTCTCATTCTCTAAAAACACTACTAAAGAGGAAATAGATTATACAATTGAAAAATTAAAAGAATCTTTATTTTAATGAGTCTCCTAACTACTTTTAACATAGCTATCGCTGACCCTAACCTTTTGGTAAGAGAGGGTGTTAAGGCTATTGTTTTAAACACTACTCCTGCTAAGCTGGTGGCAGAGTTTAGCGAGGTTGAGGAGATTAAGAAAGGGCTTAAAAATTTTAAGGTTGATTTATTAATTATTGATTATAATGCGTTTGGCTTAGACGATCGATTTATTGAGAGTTTACGTACCCAAAATAAAGAGTTAAAAATAATGTGTTTAACAAATGAAGTGAGTTCTGTTAAACTGGAGTTAATCATCAGGACGGGTATTAACTCCCATATTTTTAAAGATTGCGACCGAGATGAAATAATAGATTGTGTTACTAAAACGGCTGAGGGTGATAAGTTTTTTTGTGGCAAAGTAATGGAGGCCTTAACCGAGTTGGAAAAGGGGAACAGTACCCACTATTCATGCAAAGGTTTAAGTATAACTCAGCGCGAAGCTGAAATTATCAGTTTAATATCTGAGGGAAAAACCAATAAAGAAATTGCCGATTTATTATTCTTAAGCAGTCATACGGTTAATACGCACCGTAAAAAAATCATGTCTAAACTCGGAATAAATAATACTGCAGGTTTAGTGATGTATGCCATTAAAGAAAATTTGGTGAGGGCTTAGTCTTTTGTAAATTCTTTTTCGTAGGCCCCAATTCCAAATAAAGCAAAATCATATTTAACCGGATCATCTGCATTCATTTCTTTTAAACGTGCAGTTATTTCTTCTACAGCTTTTCTGTCGTTTTGATTCCTTTTTAATAAACCTAATTTACGTGAAACGTTACCGGTATGAACATCAAGCGGTAAAAGGAGTTCGGACTTTGAAATGGTTTTCCAGATCCCAAAATCAACCGGACTATTATCACGACAGAACCACCTCAGCATCATGTTTATTCTTTTGGCAGCCGATCCTTTTTGTACATTGGGTAAATGTTTAATGCTTTTTTCGCCGTGTTTGGTGCTTAAAAAAACATCTCTGAAGTTGTCTATTTTTTCGAAGGTATCACTTCCGTGAAAGATTGATTCTAAACTTTCATAACGTGTATAAATTCTGTTTAAAGATCTTATAAAAAAATCGAGATCCTCAAAATTAAAGGTCCGGTGAACAAATTGTTGCAATAATTTAAGTTCGGTTTTTTTACCTTGATAATCGCTAACAAAGGCAGTTGGATTGTAATCGAAAATTTCGTTAAGTTTTTTTCCACTCTTTATTATCGACTTACGGTTACCCCAACTAAAAGTAGCGGTAATAAGTCCTGTAATTTCTATGTCCTTTTTTTGTGCATATTGCTTTGGTATTAATATAGGGTCGTCTAAAATAAATGAACTGTTTTCATACTGCTTGGCTTTAAAGTCTAAAAAAGATTTTAATTCATTTTTAGTCATGGTGATATTTTTCTCCTTTAATAATAGTAAAAGCCCTGTAGAGTTGCTCGCAAAAAATTAATCGAACCAATTGATGCGGAAACGTTAGTTTTGATAAACTTAATTTTAGGTTTGCGCGTTGATATACCTCCTGACTAAATCCGTAGGCTCCACCGGTAACAAAAAAAATATGCTTACTGCCACTCGATGTTATAATGTGTTCTAATTTTTTTGCCAATTCTCTACTCGTAAATTCATGCCCTTTTTCATCCAATAAAATCAAAAAATCGGTGTTTTGAATTTTTGCTAAAATTGATTTTCCTTCTTGTTCTTTAATTAGAACTGAATCTGTTTTTGATTTGTAAGTTATACTTAGATCTTCAATTTCAAAATTATGGTAATACTTAATCCTCGAAAAATAATGGGCAATACCCTCTATAATGTTTTTTTCGTTTGTTTTTCCGATATTTAGGAGTATAAATTTCAATATTTGGTATAGTAATTGTAAATATGAGTGAAAATTTGTTAATTTAACCCTAATATAAAATAAAAATGAAGAAGTCAGTTTTAGTTGCTGTTTTGTGTGTTGTTTTTGGGGGAGTATTTGCCCTAGATATTATGGAAGAATTAAATATGGCCTTTAAAAAGGGGGATTATAGAACCTTTTCTAAATATTTTGCAAATAATGTAGAATTGAATATTCCCGGAAATGAAGGACAGTTTTCCAAGGCACAGGCCGAACAAATTTTAAGGGACTTTTTCTATAAAAATCAATCTCGAGATCATGCTATTGCCCATCAGGGCGAGTCTAAAGACGGAGCCCGATATACGATTGGAAATTTAAACACCAGTTCTGGAAATTTCAGAACATATTGTCATATAAAAAAGCAGGGCGATGCTCTCAAAATATATGAGCTTCGTATTGAAAAAGAGTAAAATGGAGGTCGGCAATGCCGGCCTTTTTTCTTATTTTGTACCCTATGATTTCGATTGAAGAATTAATAAAATTGGCTTTTGAGGAAGATGTTGCAGATGGTGATCACACCACACTTGCTACCGTAGATGAAAATATTATACAAAAAGCGCGCTTATTGGTAAAAGAAGATGGGGTTATAGCCGGCGTTGATATTGCAGTTAAGGTGTTTAATTTTTTCGACCCTCAATTAAATATACAGGTTAATATAAAAGATGGATCGGCTGTTAAAAAAGGTGATGTTGTATTAGAGGTAAAAGGTAAAGCCCGTTCAATTTTAACATCGGAACGATTGGTGTTAAATATAATGCAACGAATGAGTGGTATTGCCACTTATACAGCTGCAATTAATGAATTAATTAAAGATACCGGATGTAAATTACTCGATACCCGAAAAACAACACCTAATTTTAGAATATTTGAAAAAGAGGCAGTAAGAATTGGAGGGGGTATAAATCATCGCTTTGGTTTGTATGATATGATATTAATAAAGGATAATCACGTTGATTATTCGGGTGGTATAGAAAAGGCCTTAACTAATACGTTTAGTTATTTAAAAAATAATCAAAAACAACTTAAGATTGAAATTGAGGTGAGAAGTTTGGCGGAGCTGGAACAAGTGTTAAAAATAGGTGGTGTTCATAGGGTTTTATTAGATAATTTTACTCCCGAATTAATTAAGGAGGCAGTAAAATTTGTTAAGCATCACAATCAAATTACGTTGCAGAATATTGATACTGAGGCATCCGGTGGAATTACCTTAAACAATATCCGTCAATATGCTCTGGCAGGTGTAGATTATATTTCGGTGGGTGCTTTAACGCATAGTATAAAAAGTTTAGACTTAAGTTTAAAGGCATACAATGGATAGGTCTAATCCGTGGATAGTAAAAATCTTAGATCTGCCTTTGATAAAGAATTTGATTGATCTGGCTAAACGAATTCATTTACCCGGATTTGAAGGTTTGTCTGTTTATGAAGTAATTGGCTTTTTAATAAAAGGTTTGCAAGAAAGTTCTTTAACTATGAGAGCATCTGCTATGTCTTTTAAATTTTTTCTGGCTGTTTTTCCGGGTATAATATTTCTATTTACATTAATAGCCTATATTCCAATTCAGGATATGCATTCCGATATTCTTAACTATTTAAAAGATGTTTTACCTAAAGACGCCTATTCGGTAACCGTTGATACCATACAGGATTTATTAAAAAATAAAAACTCCGGTTTATTATCATTTGGGTTTTTGGTTACCATTTATTTGGCTTCTAATGCAATACATGCCATGATGGAGTCCTTTAATGAATCCTTTCATGTTTCCGAATCACGTAATCCATTTGTGTTGCGATTATTGTCACTTGCACTTTTATTTATACTAACTCTTTTATTAGCTCTATCCTCTATTTTAATTGTATTTAGTGAGATTATTATTAATTGGATGGGTAGTTTTTCCATAGTCCCCGATCAGTTAACTTTAATGCTTTTGGAACTGGGTAAATGGCTGGTAGTATTACTTACGTTTAACTCGGGAATAAGCTTAATTTATTTTTTAGGGCCCGATAAAAAGGCAAAGTTTAGATTTTTTTCGGCGGGTTCTGCATTTAGCACCCTTTTTATTGTTCTTACTTCTTTAGGATTTGCATACTACGTAAATCATTTCGGACAATACAATAAAGTTTATGGCTCAATTGGTACTATCATGGTAATAATGCTATGGATTTATTTTAATTCTTTGGTTATGATATTGGGGTTTGAATTAAATGCTACCATTTTTAATGCTAAACGTATTAAAATTGAATAATCATGTTTTTTATATTATCTAAAATATTTGAGTTTTTTTTACATCCGCTAAATTGGATTATCATTTTTTGTTTTTCAGCTATCTTCTTTAAGCGCCCTCTATTAAGAAAAGTTTTTATCTACCTAAGTGTTTCCTCTGTATTAATTTTTACTACACCTATGCCTATTTATTTTTTGGCTAAGGCCTGGGATGTAAAGACTAAATCTTTAAAAGAATTTAAGGACAGCTATGATATAGCTATTGTTTTAGGTGGTTTTTCTAAAACTGTTTTATCGGAACCCGATATGTTTTACATAACAAGCTCCGGCGACCGAATTCTAAAAGCGGTTCAACTTTATAAAGCCAAAAAGATTAATAAAATATTTATTTCTGGTGGGTCAGGGCGCGTATTTGCTCAGCATATAAAAGAAGGTAAAATATCAGCACGTTTTTTATACGAAATAGGAGTAGATTCTGCCGATGTATTGTATGAGGATAAATCCAAAAACACATACGAAAATGCCTTGTTTACTAAACATAAACTAGATTCGCTTGGTATGAAAAATGGAAAAACATTATTACTCACCTCAAATTATCACATGAGGAGAAGCATAGCATGTTTCTCTAAACAAGGTTTAAAATTTGAACCTTTTGTAGTTGATCCTCAAAACGAAGAAGGGTTGGATTTTAGAAATCCTTTTAGCTTAATTCTTCCAAATGTGGAGAATATAAAGCGTTGGGAAATGTATATCCACGAATGGATAGGTTATTTTACTTACCGATTAAACGGATATATTTAATTAAAATATTTTGGTAGTAAATAACTTTACCTCGATGTTGTTAGTTGTTTTCATTTTTGTTTAATTATTTATTGTAAAAGTATTGCAATTGAGAATTTTATTAGGAGTGCTGGCCCCCATTTTTAACAAATTAACCCAAAGCGTTATAATTTTATTATTGGGGGTTTTCGCAACTTTTTTATTTGCCTTTAAATGTGAGGATGAAAGTAAAAATCAAAGGGGATTTGATAATCAAACACAAAAAATATTTTCTGAAATTTATCATTATAATTTCAGATCGTCTGATTCTTTAATTAAAATTTTACCTGATAATATGAGTCTTAATTGGAAAAAGATGATTAGGGCTAATTATTTCTGGTGGTTACTAATGAGCGGAGAAGAAAATAATCATGCACTTAAAAATGATTTTCAGAAATTATTAAACGAGGTAATTAAGAGTTTAAAAAATAAAGATTTATTAAGTGATCAGGATCTTTATTGTTTAATTACGGCGCAGGCTTTAAAAAGCAGATTAAATTTAATGGAGGGAAATTATTTCAAAGGTATCTATAGCGTTGATTATATGATTTCTTATGTTGTTAAATCTTTAGGTAAAGAAAAAACGAATGAAAAATTTATAATTACTTCGGGTTTACTTTATTATTTTTCAGAATACGCTTCAATTAAGTACTCTTTTACTAAACCTTATTTCAGAAATGTAAAAGAAGCGGGAATGGCTCATGGACTTGCGGTTCTTGAAAGAGGTGCTTTTACTGGGGATAATATCATAAAAACGGAGAGTAATTATTTTCTGGTTAAAATTTATCAGGAAGTAGAACATAATTATTCTCGCGCCATACCTTATATAAAATCGCTTTGTATTTGTTATCCCACTAATGTTTTATATTGGTATCAATATTTTGATTGTTTAATTTCAAATAATCAAAAGGAAGAAGCCTTGAAGGTAATGACTAAGATTTATCTTTTGCTTAATACTAATAATACACTTACCGATAATCAAAAAATATATTTTAAAAATAAGGCTACCGAACGTTTAACAAATTATTATAAGAATAATTAAGATGGATTTATTTTCGCAGACCGAACATTTGATATTTGATAAAATTGAGAAACTTAAGCAAGAAATTGAAAGACATAATCAGCTCTATTATCAGGATGCTAAACCAGTAATAAGTGATTTTGAGTTTGATGCGTTGTTAAATCAATTAATTGAGTTAGAGAAACAATACCCTCAGTTCTTAACTATAGATTCTCCCTCACAAAGGGTTGGAGGTACTGTAACTAAAGAGTTTAAAACGGTTAAACATCGTTTTCCAATGCTTTCTCTTGGTAATACATACAATGCTGATGAACTTAGAGATTTTGATGAGCGTATAAAAAAAGCCATAGGTGTTGATTTTGAATATGTATGCGAGCTTAAGTATGATGGTGTTGCAATTGGTTTAACATACCGAAACGGAATTTTTGTACAGGGCTTAACACGGGGTGATGGAGTTCAGGGGGATGATATAACAGCAAATTTAAAAACGTTAAAAAGTATTCCTTTAAAACTTAATGGTAATTATCCAAATGATTTTGAGATTAGAGGTGAAGTTGTTTTCCCTCATGATGCCTTTAAAAAGTTAAATGCAGAAATGGAGGAACTTGGTGATAAAACATTTGCTAACCCCAGAAATACAGCAGCAGGAACACTTAAATTACAAGATTCTTCTGTAGTAGCTAAACGTGGTTTAGAGTGTTTATTGTACTTTGTAATTGGTGAAAATCTCGAGTTTAATAATCATTGGGAAAGCTTGGAGGCCGCAAAAAAATGGGGATTTAAAGTGCCTCCTTATTCTGGTTTGTGTAAGAATATAGAGGAAGTTTTAGATTTTATTGAGAAGTGGGATTCGGAACGATTTAATTTAGGTTTTGATACTGATGGTATTGTAATTAAAGTGAATAGCTTTATTCAGCAAAAACAATTAGGTTTTACTGCTAAGTCTCCCCGTTGGGCCATAGCCTATAAATATAAAGCTCAACAAGCCGAAACGCTCCTCGAAAGTATATCGTATCAGGTTGGTAGAACTGGAGCTATAACTCCCGTAGCTAACCTAGTCCCGGTTTTACTTGCTGGAACAACGGTTAAGCGGGCGTCTTTGCATAATGCCGATATAATAGAAAAATTGGATGTTAGGGTAGGGGATACGGTATTAATTGAAAAGGGGGGCGAGATAATTCCTAAGATTATTTCGGTTAATCTGGCTAAAAGACCTGTAAATTCAATTAAGACTAATTTTATTTTAAATTGTCCTGAGTGCGGAAGTGAATTGGCGCGTAAAGATGACGAGGCACAGCATTATTGCTTAAATGAACATAACTGTAAACCTCAATTAATTGGTAAAATAAGTCATTTTGCTTCCAGAAAAGCAATGAATATTGATGGCATGGGTGAAGAGAGTGCTGCCTTATTTGTAGAAAAAGGTCTTGTTAAAAATATAGCTGATCTATACGATCTCAATAAAAGTAAATTAATGAGTCTGGAACGATGGGCAGAAAAGTCGGCACTTAATTTATTGGATGGTATAGAAGAATCTAAAAAGGTGCCCTTTGAAAGAGTACTTTATGCCATTGGTATTCGATATGTTGGTGAAACAGTTGCTAAAAAACTGGCCAAGCATTTTAATAATATTGATAGTATAATTGGGGCCAATAAAGAAGAACTGCTCGAAGCCGAAGAAATAGGGGCTAAAATTGCGGAGACAGTTTATTATTTTTTTAGAAATAAAGAAAACATACTATTAATCGAACGGCTCAAAAAGGCTGGTTTGCAATTTGAGTGTGATTTGTTGGAAACAAAAGTTTCTAATAAACTTGATGGCTATATCTTTGTAGTATCAGGTGTTTTTAATACTTTTTCCAGAGATGGAATTAAAGAAGAAATAGAAAAAAACGGTGGAAAAATAAGTGGCTCTATTTCAGGAAAAACAAATTTTTTACTAGCGGGGGATAAAATGGGCCCCGAAAAACTTAAGAAAGCAGAGAAGCTAGGTGTTAAAATTATTTCTGAAGATGAATTTATAAAAATGATATCCTGAAATTAAGACAGCATAGTTTAGTTAGGTTTTTTGGGTTCTTTTTCAGTTCTTCTTTTTATTTCAGAGGATTTTGGATTGTTGGATTCATTATCTTCTGATTTGTTTGATCCAACATTCGACTTAATTCGCTCATTTGATGCCGGTGTTTCTTTTTTACTTTCTTTTTTTTCTTGAGCAAATGAAATTCGAGACAATAAAATTAAGCAAGTAAGCATGTATAAATAATTTTTCATTTTAAAAATTCTTTGATTAAGTTGAAGAACAAATTTTTTCTAAAAATAGATCTTTTCAAATTTATAATGGCATTTTTCTTTTTTAATTAATTTGAAATTTTTAGAAGGTGTATTTTTTCCTTGGTATCTATAATTTTCATAAAATAAATACCCTTTGGTAATTCATCATTTAGATAAATGGTATTTAAATGTTGAGTTACCCCTAATTCTTTTCCATTACAATCATACAAATGGGCTTTTATAACGTTTAATCCATCAATAGTTATTTGCTTATTAAAGGGAACGGGGTATATTTTTATTTTTTGTTGAATTGTTATACCCTCAGTACTGGTTATCACAGCGGGAATGTATGTTATGCCATCGCTACTTTTTACAGCTGAAGTTAATCCTGCATGGTTAGTAGCTTTTACATTAACATAATAAATTAAATTGGGTTGCATGCCAGCATTAATTAATTGATAGCTGGTATCTAAATTATTATTTTTCCAGTTAAGAATATTTGTATTCCCGGGATTAATTGTTCCGATGGAGTATTCATATTTTAATATCCCCGAATTAGGGTCCTTTACTGAGCTGTAAATACCCGATAGGATGGTACTATCACTGGTAAAATCTATATCACTAATACTGTCATTTACATTTAAAGGAGCATTGGGTGGGGTCCAATCTATGTTAAGAGTGTCAATTTTTACCGAGGATAATAAACTAACATTATCAGCAACAATAGATCGGATGATGCCCGATTTTATATTTGGTTGAGGGTTTTGAAATCTAATGTCATCAGATTGGTTTCCTGTTCCTAAGGTAACGTTTAGGCTAGCTAGCCTTGACCTGTATACATAAAAATTATCCACCTCATAAATACAATTTCCGTTTCTAAATGAAATATAATTACCATTTAAAAGTGGATTTGTATCGTTCCATTCGAGTTTTAAGGTATCATTTATATATACTTTGATGTCTCCTGTAATTCTATCGTAACTTACTTTAAAGTCGTACCAGGTAGTATCCATTAAGAATATTTCTTCTTTTGACAAGTTAAATGTATCGTTTAAAACTTTATATAACTGAAGTTTATTGTCGTTTTCTCTAAACCAAACAAAATAACTGTTTCCTCTGTTGCTAAGGCTTGGATTATCGCAAAAGAAATGGAAGCCGGCTCTTTTGTTGGTTCCACTTCCTCTTATCCTACCTTTCCAATGATAGAGGTAGCGATTACTTAAATTCTGGGTAAGCGGACTATAGACATTAGTGTTTGTAATATTGATATCATTTTGTTGTAAATATCCATTAACGTTTTGCCAGTTACCACTTACACTAGTCCATTCATTGTTTAATGATGTATTAAATTCATCTGTATAAAATCCGCGAGTATTATTTGCTCTCCACTCATTGCCATTATAGTCGGAAATATTATAAAATCTTTTTTCTATTCCGGTCTGGCCATCATTATCATTAAAGTTAGCAATAAACGAAGCTGTCTTCCAATTACCTCCGGTAGTACTGATAGTTGTGGTGGGCGGTATATTATCTATAGAACAATTGTAATAGGCTTTAAATCCGCTTTTATTAGTTGCTCCATCTGATTTAAACTTTACTGTTAAAGAGCCTTGTGTTGTAGTAAATGTGCCAGGGTTGTTGATACCAGTATACGCACCAATTAAGTTTGAATTTATATTAGGACCATCGAATAACCAAAGGGTATCAAAATTTGCTTCTGTATTAAATTCCTTAAAATTTACATTTAGGCTAGTTGCTCCGGGAGGGGATATTGTGTAGGTGTAATTTTCTTTATCGTAATAATTTTTTTCAGGTCCACCCATGTCAAAAATACTATCATTGCAGGCCGCAACATTGCAATCTGTTAAGTTGTTCTGAATAGCATTCCAATAATCATTATATCCATTATCGTAACTTAAGGCCCAAATTCCCATTCCACCTAAGCCACGCTGATTAATAAATTGCAATTTTCTATTCATGGCGTATGCATCGTTATAAAAACACTGACGCCACTCGGTTCCATTGTTAAACACATAATAAGGTGTATAAGATTCATTATCCCACCTGGCATTTGTGCTTGAGTAATTGCCACTAGTATTTGCGCGTAAAACCGAATAGGTTCTGGAGGCTGAATTAGGCGAATTATTTACATTTGAAGGAATAGATGAAGATACCGTGCCATATTCGCGGCCGTAATAGGGAAGACCCAGTATTAGTTTTTGAGGCGGGCAACCTTTGTCTAAATAGTTTGTAACAGATTTGGAAAGTGTATAATTGTAAGTATTGCCAAAATGGTACAGAGGATCATTAGGTCCTGCAGTAGCACTTCCACTGTAATAATAGTCGTAACCCATAATGATAAACTTGTCTACTTTGTTTTTCATAGCATTTACGTCAATGGCATTATTCCAATCAACTGCATATAATATGGTACTTACATCTGATCCCGGTATTTGAGCATGAAATGCATCAGCTAGGTTATTCATGAAACTAGCAAAGGGAACCGTATGGCTGGAACTCATTCCTTCAAAATCTATATTAACACCATGCGCATTTCGAGCTCTCACTAAAGAAATTAAATTGTTGATGAGTGTTTGTTGAGCTGAAGTGCTACTTAAAAAGGTGGTATGATTATCAAAAAGTGTAACGCAAAGTGTAACCTTTACCCCATTGGCTATTGCAGTATTTACAACTGCTGCAGTGCTCCAGTTGCGAGTTGTTATTGCGTTTCCAGTATTGGGATCCACTTCATAAGAAAAGTAAGAGAGATGGCTTAACTTATCCCACTGATAACTGTTTTCTGAACCATTTACCCAATAAGGGTGCCAGCCGTAAACGACTTTTTTTAAGTTACAATTATTGCTTTTTAGAGGCGCTTTTATGGAGTTCTTACTGTTTAATTTTACATAATCCTCATAGCTAAGTTGTAACGATTGATGATACTCATTTTCTTCCTGATGAATGCTTTTAAAATTATTTTGAGCCGGAGCAGTTTTGATTAAGAAGGCCGTTATAAAGAGTAGAATCAATTTTTTCATAGAAATATATTATCTGTTTAACCAAAAAAACAAAAAGCATTGTTTAATTTTTGAGGTGCCATCCCCCTTTTTTATCTTAGATTACACGTGTAAAATAAATTTATCATTAGTTAAAAAAGCGTGGAGTTTTTATGTGATAACGTTTATGATCAAAGCTTTTGCTGGTGTAGCTAATCATTATTTCATGTGTTCCAGAACTATATGATCTAAATTTCGAAATCCCCGTAAAATCATAAGCATAACCAACTCTAAAATTTTCATTTATGTAGTAACCCAATAAAGCAGTAACAGCTTCGCTTCTGCGATATGTAGACCCAAAGTAAAAGATTCTTTTGTATTGTGCCAATCCACTAATTTCTATCTGTGATATAAAGCTGGTGCTTTTTGTTAATAGGGAAGGAAGTAGTTTCCAGTCGTTATTAATTTTATATTGCCCCAGGATGTAAATAAAATAGTGCCTAGGCATATTAAATATTGTGGCATTATCTGTACTTCTTAGTATATGTGAAGAAGAAATTCCGACCGAAACAAATTTATTATTGTATTCAATTCCAAAATTTGGATCAAAAACAGTTTTACTTTTTGGTACATTATTAGCGAGGTTATCACCTGGATTATCTAATATGAATTTAGAAACATCAACTGTATTATATAATATTCCCATACTTATACCAGCGCTTAAAACATGCTGTTCATTTATGTGTAAATGATAAGCATACATAGCTTTAAGACCTGTTATATTTTGAAATCCTAATTTGTCATTCACCATCGATAGACCAACACCTCCTTTAACCTTGTGTAAATAGGAGTGAACATTAAGAAAACCAAGTGTTGGCGCTCCGTTAAATCCAACCCATTGTTTTCTGGCAGTTAAGTTAGCTTCCAGATTTGAGGTAGTTCCGGCTGCAGCTGGGTTGTAATATACCGTGTTGAACATATAATGACTAAAATGAAGGTCGTTTTGAGCTATCAAAAATCCTTTGATAATAATCATTATTATTCCGGTTAAAATTATTTTCTTCATAAATTACTGGCTTTAAATGTTGTTCTTCTGTTTTTCTGATGGCCTTTTTCGTTCGAGGCATTTCTTACTAATGGCATGCTTTCACCAAAACCTTTAGCGGCAAGGCGGTTGAATGAAATACCGCGACTAATTAAATAATCTACTACTGCTTGTGCTCTTTTTTCGGATAGTTTTAAATTATAGTCTTCATTTCCCTGTTCGTCGGTATGAGAATTTATGATGATGGAAACCGAAGGAGTTTCTTCTAATATAATGGCCAGTTTGTCAAGCTCTTTTTTGGAATCTTCTTTTAAAATAGCACTATCAAAATCGTAGTAAATATTTGGAATTTCTATTTCTTTTTTGGTCATTTTAATTAGTGAAAAATCAAAATCGGAACCATTTGCTTTCGAAAATTCCTTGCTAAATTTTTCATTCTCAATATTAAGATTGCGGGCATCACCAAAATATCCCTCCTTACTTAAGCTAATTGTATAATTTACGTTGGGTTTTAAAGTTTCTACTTTGTAATTTCCCTTGGAGTCTGTTTCTGTTGTTATTGAGCTTCCGTCGGATCCTTTGATGGTTATTGTAACATTATGGATTGCCTTATTGTTTGATTTATCAGTAATATTTCCGGATACACTGATAATAACAGGAATTATTTTAAAGCTGTAAATATCATCATCTCCTAAACCACCCTCTCTGTTACTGCAAAACATTCCTTTATCGGTATCAGAAAACACTATAGAAAAATCATCAGCACTCGAATTAAAGGGCGTTTTTAAATTTTGAGGTGTTTCAAATTTATCTCCAGTAAGTATTCGGCTTTTGAACAAATCTAATCCACCCATACCGATTATGCCATCTGATGAAAAGAAAAGTACGGTATCACCCGAAAGGAAGGGGAACATCTCATTTCCATCCGTATTTAGTTCTGATATATTTATAGGGTCTGCCCAATAATTATCAATTAATGTTGTTTTCCAAATATCCTTTCCACCTTTACCTCCGGGCATATCCGATACAAAATAAAGTGTTTTAGAATCTTTGCTTAAAGTAGGATGACCCACACTAAATCCTTTTGAATTAATATTTAATATCTCGGGCTTTGTCCATGTGTTTCGTTTAGTATCAAACTGCACTTTTAATATGTTACAAAGATCTTTTTTTCCGTTTTCTCCGTTACATTGCATATAGTATGCATTCATATTTTTTTCTATAAAAACAGAACCCTCATTGTATTTTGTGTTTATTTCACCTTTAATTTTTGAAGGGGTGCTCCATTGATTGTTTTTGAGATTAGATTCGTAAAAGTCAGAGAAGCCCTGACCGGTATAGGTGTCTAATCGGTTCTCATTTTCATCAATTCGTGTTGAAGCAAAAATTAGTTTATCATTAATTAAGGCTAATCCATATTCAGAAAAACTTGAATTAATGTTTTTTTCATTTACACAGCTATGGAGTGGTTTTTCTTTTAAAGTTTTGATCGCAAACTTGCAACTATTTATCAGTTTATTTGATTTTAATTCATCACTACTTAGTTCGTTGTACATTTCAAATGATGAGATTGCTTCGGAGTATAAAGCAAGGTCCATCTTCATTTCTCCATAGTGGAGGTAAACTTTAGGATCATTATAATTCGATTTTATGGCTTTATCGAACCAATTTAATGCCTCATTGTAATTATTTTCTTGCTGATAACAATATCCTATATTGTAAAAAATTCGAGGATGTTCTGAGGTATATTCATTTTTCTTTAATATTTTTTTGTAAAGTTCAGTTGCATGTAAATTATCTTTTTCTCTAAAACAACTGTCTGCTTTTTGTAAATTATTTTGTTGCGCGAATGAAAGCGTTGAAATAAATAGAAATAAAATACTAGTATGTAAACTTGATTTTAGCATCTTTTATTCGCCTATTAGAGTTACAGGCCCATTTAGTTTTGTTTCTGTTCCACTAAAATCTTTGAATGTTACGAAATAAAAATAAGTTCCGGGCGATACAATCTTACCCTGGAATGTCCCATCCCAGCCTTCTTTTCCTTTGTATAACTCTTGTCCCCATCTGTTTATAATTTGTAAATCGAGCCCTCGTAAAAACAAATCATTTGTACCGTCATTATTCGGGGTAAATGCATTTGAAAGTGGTTTTATTTCCATTTTAATTTCAGCTTTGTCTAAACTCTCACATCCGTTTTCAGTTGCAGATACTGAAACTAAATCATTATTATTGAGTGAATTGTTTTGATAGGTATTAGATGATGAATTTTGAACCAGATTGTTGTTTATATAAAAAATATAGTTTTGATATCCGAAAGGCTCAGCTGTAAACGTAATGAGTTGTCCTTGATAAGCATATCCTAAAACAGCATCACTTGTTAAAGTCACAATTGGTCGCGGTCTTACGTTTACAGTAACCGGTATATAGCCATTTGCGTTTGTACAGCCTTCAACTGAAGTTGCTAACATATAAAAGGTTGTGGTAGAATTTAATTGGGGTGTTATAAAAGTATTTCCGGTATCTAATACATTTGAACTTATATTTTTACCATCCCACCAAGTTATTACAGATGACGTTGGATTTGAAGTTGCACTGATAATTGCACTTGTTTCTTCACATATATAGGAGGGTAAACTTGTAATAACGGGGTTAGTAGGAAGTGGATTTACTACGATTAAAACGGGTTGTTTTCCCTCACTATTTCTGCAACCAAAGTTGTTCTCGGTTTGTGCATAATAAGTTACAGTTGAGCTTGCAATAAAACTATAATTCAATGTATCTATCATATTTCCACCGGTTAATTGATCAAATAACAATACGTATTCTCCGGGTTGTGTTCCTAAAGCTGTAATTGTAACTTGAGTTCCAGCGCATACTGTATCGTTAGGATTAAGACTTATTAGAGGTGAGGCAGGTAGAGGATTTAAAATGACTTTGCATGAGTCGTTTGCACCAAGATTCTTGCATCCGTTTATATCTGTTGCTATTATTATATAATCTGTATTTACAGATGGGGAGACTACTAGTGGAGCGTTACCTATAAAATTATTTACAGGAAAGTCGTATATCGAATAATTTTCGCCATTAACTGGATTTTGTACATCAAGTGTTACACTATCTCCTAAGCAAACGGTTTTATTATTTGAATTAAATTGAGGATTATTAGGAGCTGCATTAACAGTAATAGTTATCGAATCTTTGTTTCCTAAGGCCCTGCAGCCTATATTGCTATATGTTTCAATGTAATAGGTTGTAGTAATGGTTGGATTAACAGTTGCACTTAGTGTATCTATCACCGTGCTACTTGCATTTAATAATAAATAAGTATTACCTAATGGTGTTGCGTTTATAATAGTGCTTGATCCTTCGCATATTGTATCATCACTTGCTGTTAAATTTGGATGTGAAGGTGCACTGTTCACATTTATGAAATAGCTGCTTAAGGTATCGGTAGATTTGCATACTTGACCGCCATAGTTTTGTTCGGCCTGTATGTATAGAGTTATGCTGTTGTTTATATTTTGTATGGTATAGTTTAATGTACCAAGTACTGGTGGTAAAGCAGTATTGTTATCGTAAACATAATAAATAACATTAATTGGATTATTTGGAGCTACAATGGTTAATGTAGTTCCTTGACAAATGGTGGTATCATTTTTTGTAAAAATTGGATTTTTAGGCGCTGATAAAACATTGAAACTAATTATGCTTGTATCAGACAAGCAAGTGTTTATATTTTCAATTACATAATAGGTGTTAACTCCTGTATCTTGGGATAACGGTGTATATGAATTTCCTGTAGCTATAACCTGTCCAGGATAATTAATATACCAGCTTAGTTGCCCTAATCCGGTTCCTGACGCAGTTAAAGTAGGATTTGTATTTCCTTCACAAATTGTTTGATTAGATGAAACTATGTCTGGATTGGATGGTGCTCCACCATTATTTACAGTAACAGTATAAACGTTAGAAATACATGAACTATCATCTTTAACTACTACATGATAAGTTCCATTGCTTAGTCCGTTAAAAAGTGAGTTAGGCAGGAATGTATTACCGCTGTCAATTGAATAGGTTATACTTCCAAAACCAGAAGCATTTATTAAAATAGTCCCATCATTTGTACCACAATAACTTAACGGTGTCGTATTAACTGAAGAGATTAAGGGCAAGTCATTAACTGTAATATTTATACTTGCGGAGTCACTACAAGTTTTGCTGTCACTTATCCACACCTGTAAATTATATATTCCAGGTGTATTACCGTTAAAGTTGGGATTTGGAGAGCTTGTAGAGTTTAAACCGGAGGTTTGACCAGACCAGGAGTAATTTACTGCACCTGTGTTGTTAACCACAACAGTATTAAGGTTTATGCTGTTGTTCAAACAAACGTCTTGTATAGGGTTTGATATGGATACTTTAGGGTTATTATAAATGGTTATGCTTTTAGTTTGATTTGTTGAGCATCCTTTGTTATCGATTACTTGTATATTTAAATTAAATGTACCGGAGGTGTCGGAATTAAAAATTGGATTTGGAATTTGCGGGTTATCCAGATAAATTGAGTCTGGGCCTGTCCAACTATAGCTATAGGGTGAATTACCAGAGTTTGCTGTTACATTCAAACTTATCGAATCTCCTAAACAGTTTTCTATATTTGCAGGTACAATATTTATAACAGGATTTGGATTTACTATAACAGAAAATGTATCGCTTGCCGAGCATGTGTTTGCATCGGTAACTGAATATGTAAAAGTAAAATTGCCAAAACTTGAAGAATTAAATAAAGGGCTATAGCTACCGTTATTAATTATAGGCGTTAAATTAGATCCTGAAATTAGATAGTTCGTAAAATTATTAGAACTGCCATAGGAGGTATCAGTTGGAGTTAAATTTATTGTTTTTCCTGCACACACTTCTTTTAAATCCATATCTATTGTTGGTCTTTGGAAAATATTAACCAGAACACTGTCGCTAATTACGGAACCGCAGCCGTTACTTGATATTCTTCTGTAACAACGGGGGTTAATTAAACCTGAAGGAGGATTGTAGGAGATGGTATTACTTGAAGGTATGTTTTGCCAGGGTCCTATGCAATTATCTCTATATTGCCATTGATAGGCCCAGGGTCCATTACCTCCACTCGGTGCAACAGCTAATGCGGTCGTGCTTCCTAAAATAATAGCAGGGTCATCTCCACTGCATATTGATAATGATTTAGAGTTACCATTAAAAGCGATTTGTCCACCATCTAAACTGGAATAAACATTCACCGTTTTGGTTGTACTTTGTTTATTTCCACAAACACTTTCTATTACCAACCCGTAATTTGACGTACTCAATGGCTTTACCCAAACAAACGTATCAACGCCCGGGGTTGAAATAGTATCTCCGTTAGGCCCTAAAAAATAAAAGTTAAAGGCACCTGTTAATGTTTTGTTAAAGTTTAGAAGTACTGAATCGCCTCTGCATAAAGAGTTATTAGGAAATTGATTAATTACCGGAGCGGCCTGAACTCCCGATTTAGCAGAGATAGAGTAATTACATATATCACCTCCAAATCCATCAATCATCAGGTAATATTTCTGTCCAGCAATCAGGTTTCTGCAAACAACTGTAAAACTAGGTATAAATGTTCCTGTAGAAATAGAAGTACAGTAAGGTTTAGTGGCATCAGTGGATATATAATAGTTTTGTAATATTCCAGATACTGTATCAAAGTTAGTACATGGAGCACTAACTTTAAATACCTGAAATTGCACGCCTCTGTTTCGGTAACAACTACCTACGTTAACATCTAATGTAGCTGTGGATGATGATGCTGTAAACGTTATCCATGAATTATTGTCTATAGTTACTCTGCGGTAGTCACCGGTATCACAGCTATTTAGTCCGAACGGACCGCCTTTAATCGAGCTGTTTACATATCCATTTGGTTCTGCAGCAAAAATGCTACCGTTGCTGGTACCGCTCATGTTGCCGGGTCTGTCTGGGGTGTATAACGGTCCGGTAGTACCTTTATACCCATCCAAATCACATATATATAAAGAGGTTGAGCAATTATCGTTATTAGAAGTGGTTACACAAATGCCAAAATTGCCCCCTGCACTTGCAGTACCGTATGCCCAAAATCTTATGTAAACAGTTGATCCTGGCGCTAAACCAGTTTGAGAAATAACAGGCATATTGTTTCCAGAGGGATTCAGGCAGCCTGAAGAACAATTGGGTCCACCGTCATCATCGCAATTTATTTGAGTGAGAGCACCGCATGTTCCGGTGTATAGAGCCATAACTCCATCGGATATATTGCCATAACCAGGTTGTTGAGTAACTGCAATTTTACCACTTGCAGGAACCGTTACTCTAAACCATACATCCCGGGTTCCGGCTCCCCAGCCTCCTTTTGAGTCTCCGGAGTTCGAACAACCCGCTGTAACGCTGGGTGTAGAAGTCGTTGCACCTACGGTTGTAAAATTCTGATAATTACATTCCTGGGTTACTGGCCCTAAATCTATTGCAGAACAGGCATTATCGTTAGTAACATTGGCTATATTAAATCCTTGAACGCAAATGTTAAATGTTCCGGTTCCCGATCCTGACCAGTAATTATATACTCTAATTAAATAGGTAGTTCCAACTGTAAGCCCAGTTGCAGTAATCACTTCCTGATCACCGCTAAATCCATCATCCTGACAGTATAAAGAATTTAATGTAGCACAAGCGCCTGAAAATAATTGCACTACAGGATCCATGCCAACAGATGGCGATACGGTTATTACCTGTTGTGTATTGTTAGCGGTAAAGCTATACCACACATCATCATCTGCATTACCAACACATCCTCCAAAGCTGGAGGTTGCACCCACTGTTGTTCCAGATGTAAAAGTACAAGTTGAATTAACTGTTAGGGGGGTTGCAGTTGCGCAATTGTTACTTTGAGCAAACACAGTGGTGTTGATGAACGTAAGTACTAAAATTAAAATATTTTTCATGTTTACTTATCGTAATTCGGATAAACTTCATTTTTGTTTAGTGTTACTTCTTTAACAGAAAGTAGCTCATAACCATTTTTTACAATGATTCTTTTCAAATCCTCACTGCAAAAAAATTGATCATTCTCACCCGTTTCTTTAACGTTAATCTCAACTACCAATTTAGTTGCCTTGCTTTCAGGACCTTTAAAAACGCTGTAGCAAGATATAACATCTTTATTTTTTAATATTTGCGTTTCAATTTTTTTACATTCATCCAAAGAACTAAGTCCTTTTATTCTTGTGTCGAGTATTTGCTTAACGGTCTGTGCATTTACATTCTTGATAAGAAAAAATCCAAAAAGTATAAGTACTTTTTTCATGATAAATTACTGTAAAATAATTTTAATAGTTTTATGTTCGCCATTATCATTAAATAATGATAGGTGATAACTGCCCCGACTTAAGTGGTCGGGTAGTTTAATGTTTGAGATACCGTTTGGAATTTTATCATTGGAATAAATCAATTTACCTGTATTATCATATATTCTAACTTTTAAACTTACTCCACTTGTATTCGAAACATTAAAAGTATTGTTAATAACTGTCGGATACACATTGAAAGAAGATTTGAGTATTTCTTTTTTGGATAACGGTGCTGTTATTAAAATTCCATCAGACGAGACGATGCCTGATTTTATACCGGCATTATTTTCTGCCCTTATATTTAAAAAATACAGTTGATTCATATTTAGACTAATTGAATCAACATATACAGTATCATATATCCAATTGTCTGTCCAGTTTACAACATCACTATCTCCTGCACTTGTTCCAAACGAATACCAAAACTTTTTAAATCCGGAGTTTAAATCGCTTGCAGAATTCCAATTACCGGACAAAATATTATTAATTGTTGTAGAGTCCTTGTCAAAATAATCGCCATCATTTATAACGGTTGGCGGACTTGGTGGTGTCCAATCAACATCAATATCTATAGATGATATAGCAGATAAATTACCTGCAAAATCCATATTTATTGATTTAATTTTTCCGGCAGGCAAAGATGGATTAGAGTTTTGATATCGAATATCATTTGTTGAGGCAGCACCTACTTTAATAGTTGTTGCCTGATTGGAAAAACGGGAACGATATATTTTTAAATTATTTACTAAAAAATCACTATTTCCGGTTCTAAAGGAAATATAATTACCAGTTTGATGAGGATTTTGATCGGTATGAACGGCAGCAAGCTGGTTGTCAATATAAATCCATATTTTACCAAGTATTCTGTCGTATACTAATTTAACGTCGTACCAATAATTTGGATTAAAAACAAAAGAGGTATCCATAATGGGGGCAGATCCCCAGGTATTATTTACTACTTTATAAATTTGAATTTTATCTTGGTCTAATCTAAACCAAACAAAATATGAATTTCCTCTGTTAGTGGAGTCAGGTGAATCTGCCATAAAATGAAAACCTGCCCTTCTGTTTGCTCCGTTGTAATTTACTCCTCCAAATTTTTGAGCCCAATTATAAAGGTATCGGTTAGAAATATTTTGTTTAAAAAAGGAATAGATATTGGTGTTAGTTAATGTGGTATCTTTTTGTCTTAAATATCCGTTTTCAATAAGCCAGTTTCCATTTTTTAAAGTCCAGTCGGGATGTACAATTGAATCAAAGTTATCGCTGTAAAATCCATTGTCTTTATTTGCACGATACTCGTATCCATTATATTCTAATACCTGATAAAAACTTTTGTCTAATCCGCTTCCCCCCGAATCAATATCGGTAAAGTTTGCACTAAAACTATTGCTGAACCAGTTATTAACAGTACTTATAGAAGTTGTTGGTTTAATGTTATCAGTAGGTGGAGGTGTTCCTGATGTTGTGGCATTCCAGGTTGCTGTCCAACCCGATGCAGATGTTGCACAGTCCGATCTAAAATCTAAAAGTAACTTTCCACTACTTGCCGTTATAGTTCCCGGACCACTTGTGCCCGTATATCTTCCTATTAATGGTGAACTTGTAGTCGATCCATCGTATATATATAAATAGTCCCAGTTGTTTTCTAAATTAAATGCAGTAAATGTAACGGACAGACTAATAGCGTTTGTTGGATTTAAAAGATAAAGTTTGCGTTCATCATTTCCATAATCTCCATTTTGTCCGCCACTATCGTAAAACGTTCCATTAAGTGATGTGTAATTAGTGGTAGGGGTATTGTTATTAATCAAATTATAATACAAATACCAATTCCATCTGGGTCCTGGGTCGTTGTGCGATTGATTGGCAAAATGCTGATGCCCCTTTATTTTAACACAATTTCCTAAGGTGCAGATATCATTACATGATGGCCCATGATAAGTTCTTAGTGGACTTATACCATATCCGGAGTTGCAAATATCTTTTACTAGATTTGCTGAAGAAGTATACATTGCATTAGTGTACCAACCATCTTGGTCTCTATACCCTTCATGTTCTAAACCAATTGCATAAGGATTTGCGTTTCCAACATGCCAGGCTTTGTCACTTTCTAAAACCATCTGTGTTACTTGTCCGTCACTCGATCTTAAAACATAATGAGCCGATACACTGGCATTACAGTTTTTAAACCACGAGATACACCCTGCGTATGACCCTTCGATGTCGTGAATAGTAATAGCGCTTATAGCGGTACCTGCTCTTGAACTATAATTACATGAGGCCGCTGCATTCCATAGGGCAGGTGGATAATCCGAAGAGAAGGTTTGAGTATTAAAGTTATATCTATCACCGCTTTGATTATAGATTTGTTCGTGATCTATTGTAATTCTGGAGGAAGAGAGTACCTTATAATTTAATGTTCCAAATATTTTTTCAATATTAATATTATAATGTGGTAGTTGATAATTGGCCTGAAATGAGGGATTATTGAGTAGCCAGAAAATTTGATATAAGTGTGTGTTTAGGGCAAAATTCTCCTGAAGATTTGGATTATTAGGTAATTCGGAAAGATATGAGATGGCAGGTGCAATTTCCTCTATTTGATTACTACGTATGTTTAATTTTTTTAAGGAACTAGATAATGCTTGAGCATATGCAATTATTTGTGTTTCAGGTTTTGAAATTTTTAAGTTAGTTAAACCACTTAATTCTTCCACTAATTTTCCATTTTCTCTGAAGTAATTTTTTCCGTTAAAACAAAGGCCCATTACACCAACCGATTTTGGAATTCCAATACAACTGTTTTGATTCTTTTCTATGAGGTTACTAAATCTTGATTGAGAAAAGCTAACTGCTTCTAAAACTCCTTTTGGAATATCTGGATATTGTAAATAAGCTTTATCGAAATAAACTTGATAATTATTAAGTGGCCAGTCCCCATTAGACGCTAAGGTAGATCCAATTGAAACGAACAAGGAAATGAATAGGGCTTTTATTCTCATATTTATTTGTTTTGATTAAATTTAATAAAATTGAGATAAATAACACAAAATAATCGACCTACAGGCCGATATTAAATCCCATTCTGATAACCGGATTGTTATAAATTGGGAAAGGAGATGAATAGAAGTTCCACAAACCCATGATGTTAAAAGATGCCCGTTCGCCTATAAATTGAGTGTAACCGGCACCCGCAAGTATATTTTCGAGATTAATTCTATTATTATTTTGATACCAGTCGGAGTTTAATACTTCATATTCTCCATACAAAAAAAGACGCTCCAAAATATTATATCGGGCAAATATCCGACCACCTAAAATGTTATTTCTAAACGTATTTACTCCATTGTTAAAACTTAAATAGCGATAGGTTAAACCAACTCCACCCGCTATATCATCGGTAAACCTGTATCCAACTAAAGGGGAGATGTCTATAAATGTATTATTACCAAACTGAATTCCCATATTGCCCCCGGTAAATAATCTTTCTTTCGAAAATAAGGGGTTACTCGGTGTGTTTTCCCGGACTTTAATATTTTTATCCTGACCTAAACAATAAATTGGAGCTAGGATAGCCAGTAAAACAATATTAGTATGTTTAAAATGGTTCATTTAGATTCTCTATAAAAATAATAAATAAACCTATTCTTCACAATTTCTTAATATTTGCGTTAAAATTAAATAACCTCAGCTCCTCATATTTGTAACATGTTAAAAATCGCTACTATACTTTATTTTTTAATTATTTCATTAAGTGTTTTTGCAGGCAACGACCTTGAAGTTACTGTTAAAGGAAAGGTAATCGATAAAAATGCAAGGGAATCTATAGCCGGTGTTCAAATTAAAACAACTGATGGAAAAGTAATTGGCTACACCGATTTGGATGGTTACTTTGAGGTTAAGATTAATTATAATTTAGTTAAAGAATTAAATTTTTCCGCTTTAAGTTACGAAGCCCTTATCATGCCTTCAAACGCTTTATCATCAACACTTACACCAGTAGAATTAATAGAAAAACAGTAAAAATTACAACTAATGTAAATTTATTGTAAATCAATTTTTACCAAATTATTATAACATTATTAAGTTTTATACGTAATATTGATTATAAAATAATTTGGTTATGAAAAAGTTAGTCTTATCCTTCGGTATCGCTTTAATTTTTGGAAATGCTATTTCTCAGGAAATTAAAGTAGTTAACAACCAATTTCAAACTTCAACTGGTGATTTATATTCGGGAGAATATAAGGACTTAAATGCAGATGGAAGTGTTAATTTTTCAACCCTTATTAAAGATGGATTATTGGACGGTCCTATTGTCTATTTTTATCCAAATGGTGTGCGTAAAGAAACGGGCTCATTTAAAGTTGGCTTAAAAGATGGATTGTGGTTACGTTACGATGAAAATGGAGTAAAAATTGGTCAGGGTTCTTACGCCAACGGAAAGAAAGATGGAACTTGGTTAGTTTGGGATCCATCCGGAATTAAACGTTTTGAAATGCAATACAAAGAAGGAGAAAAGGTTGATACCTGGTATGAATTTGACAGCACGGGTTCTCTTGTATCCGAACGTACTTTTAATATGGCTTCTAAATAGAAAGTTTTTTAAGTATATAATTCTTGAGGCGATGATTATCATCGCCTTTTTTATTTAGCTAAAGTTATATATCCCTTCACCTCTATTTCTGGATTTTTAGGTGACTTGGTTTTTGCTTTTGCAATATAATAATAGACACCATCGGCAGCAACTTCTTCATTTATTTTTCCGTTCCAAATAAGATTAATGCCGTAAATTTCTGCAATTAATAAACCCCAGCGGTTATATATTTCTAAAATCCCTTCAGTAATTCCAACAGCGCTGGTTGGCTTGAATTCATCATTCTGGTTATCGTTATTGGGTGTAAATATGTTTGGAAATTCTAAACCAACCGGTGGGTCTGTTACTCTAATTATTTTTAAGGCTGTATCAGTGCATCCAAGTAATCCAGTTGCTGTTAACTGGATAGTGTAAGTGCCACTGTTGTTATAGGTAACTGAAGTGTTTGTGGAATTTTGATTGATACCGTTTCCAAAATTCCAGTTATAAGTTATTGCACCAGAACTTAAATTGTTAGTATTTATCTCCAGTGGAACATATCCGGTGTCCTTGTCAGTCGTAAAATCTGCTTCTACAATTTCCTGATTGATTAAAATGCTGGCATTGGGGTTACCGCAGGTTATCGAATTTACAGTTAAACCATAATTGCCACCGGTATAAACCCAAATACTATTTGTAGTTTCCCCATTACTCCATAAGTTGTTACTTAAGCTGGAGGAGGTAAGCAAAACGGAATCGTTGTTACATAGTAGTGATTTGGTTGCGCTAATAACTGCATCAACAGCGTTGTTTACTGTAATAAATAAACTGTCTTTGTCTAAGCCGCAGCTGTTACTAACGAAAAGATAAATCCAACCTCCGGTATTAACAGTTATAGAATTATTCGTTGATCCTGTTGACCACGAAAAGATAGTGCCTGATGTTGGAGCATAATTTAAGTTAACACTTCCGCCCAGACAAAATGTGGTGGGCCCTGATACTGCGATTATGGCATTGGGTAAAGGATTTACTGTAACATCTATATGATCCGTATCCGCGCCACAGGTATTGTATGCATATAAAAAGATTTGCTGAGAGGTATTTACCAATATGGTATCATTTATGTTAGGGATACTCCACGAGAAATTATCAATACTTTGAAGATTTGAAGCAATTAAAGTAACGTTTTGGCCCTGACAAAAAGTAGTATCTCCTTTGTTGATTATGTTAATATTAGGCTTATTTTTTACTGAAATTAAAATATAGTTTGAGGTATCAGGAGAATTTGATGCACAAGACAAAGAAGTAGTTAAAACACAGTACACGCTATCTCCATCAGAAAAATTTTGATTACTAAAAGTTGAACCATTGGCAGTGGGTATGGGAATATTATTAATGTGCCACTGATATATAGGATTATTTCCTCCACCAGTAACACTTGAGCTAAATGCAACATTATCATTAGCGCAAATAGACGTGGTGGTCGAATTAATGCTAATATTTGTATTTATATTGTTTAGTACATCAATTTTAATTGAATCCAAGTTTATGCAACCATTGTTGTTAGCTTCCAATATGTATAGTGTACTTGTGGATGGATTTACTGTCTCCAATGAATTATTTGAAACAAATCCTGAAGGAATAGATGTCCAGCTATAGTTAACACCATTTTCAGGAATAGAACCAATTGTTAGTGGGCCTGTATTAACACAAATACTCGTATCGTTACCCACATTTATATTTGCATATTTGTTTTTAATTATTGTATACACAGCGCTCGTGTCCGAAGGACAATTATTTATTAGATCCGATGCAATTGCATAAATAGTAATAGAGTCGTATAGAGTTAAAGTATTGTTGTTTGAGCCATTAGACCAGGTAAAAGCATTCGCGTTTTGGATATTGGCGTTTAAAATAACACTATCCCCCTCACAAAATGTTAGGGATCCAGTTACAGAAACATTAACTATCGGATTTGGATTAACTATAACTATGATACTGTCCGTTGAAGAATTGCACCAGTTGGTTGTAGTAACACTATAAACACCGGATGAATTTACATTGATGTTTTGTGATGTTGCATTAGTATTCCAACTATAGCTAGTTGCATTTAAAACATTTGCGGATAAGGTAACTGAGCCGCCTTCGCAAAAAATAGTATCCGAAGAATTTGAAATGCTAACGTTTGCCGGACGAACTACGTTAACAGTTAAGGTATCTTTAATGGTGTCATTACAAATTGTAGTAACAGTAATGTAGAAAGATATAATTCCCTGATCATTGTTGCTTGCAATATACAATACAGAATCTACTCCGGGTAATGGTTGGTTAAAAGTTCCACCTAGTCCGCCCGACCATTGCAATGATGTATAACTGCCGCTCGGATTTGCTTGTAATAAAATAGAGTCGCCGGTGCATAAAACATTTCCGGGTTTTAAAACAAAAGCAACCGGATCAATTTGAGCCGGAATAAAAGGAGCTTTACATCCAAAATTAACATATTCACCTGTGCCGGCCACGTCAAAGAAAACAGTGGCACCCCTGTTTAAACTACTAGATCCACCGTATATTTGTGTATTAGCCGTACCGTAATTAGTATTTACCAATAAACTGGCATCATAGGTTACTTTATCTTGCAAGTTAGTGTTAGATAGCGAACGCAACGCTAAATTTCGAAGGGTAGTTGGTCCATTTGGAGAGGCACTTAAAGCACCATTGGCCGTGTTTCTGAAACATCCTTGAGAAGGATCGTCAGTAAATTTCTGAAATACGGCATATAAAGTATCCGATAAAGCGGCAAAGGAGTTAGCAAACGGATTAATTAGGGTGTCCGTAAATACAATTACTTCGCTGTTAGGTGGAATAATTCCAAAGGGTGGTTCTATTAAAACGCCACAAGAAGTAATAGTTGTATTAATTGAATCAACTTTAACGGCAGTATAAGCACTTTGATAAAAGCCATTGAAATTTAAATTATTATTAGGCCATTTTCCCCAAACTGGTATATTGTTATTCGTTGATCCCCCTACTTGTAAATCAAAAATATTTATGAACTCATTGTTAGTTTTAAATCTAAACATTTCATTATACGATTCCGGTTGTCCGCAGGCATGAACTAAAATGCTTAAAATATCAAAACAATTGGAAGTAGTAGCATTCAATTCCAGATCGTTTCCACTTACTAAATAATTGCTGGAGTTATTGCAAATATCACTGTCGTTGTAACTAAATATTTTGAAGAAATAAGGCGTGTTTTGATTTAATCCATTTATTTCAACAAAGCTTCCTGAATCGGCATATACAATAAATTGATTTAAACCCATATTAAATCCATTACCAAATGTTGATGAAGCAAAGTATGCAATCGAATCTTTTGGATTTGAAGTAATAGGAGAATTAGCACGTGCTATGATTAATGTTTTTTTTCCATCCGATTTTTGCCACTTAAGTTTTACGCTTTGACAACCAACCGACGAAACTGAAAAATTATTAACCGATTGCTGAGGTTCGTTACTTAAGTTGCAATTGGCTTGAATTTGAAAATTGTCAATTTTTAAAGTACCACCAGCGTTTGTAGCCCCAAGTATTTCTATTTTAAAATAAATTTTGGATGAAAAATTTAATGAATTTTGAGCTGAATAATCGAAAAGATTTTCAAACCATGTACTTGTTGGACTTGAAGTAAAATTAAGATTGCTTAATACATTGTAATTTATACTATCTAAGCTATAGCTTATGTTCATAAACGAAGCTCCGGTGCTAGTTCTTCTGGCTTGAAAATAAAGTTTGTAATTTTTGTAGTTAATTAAATTACTCCCCGATAAATTTAACAGGTAAGTAGCTGAATCTCCCGAGCTTAAATTGGTTATCGAAAAAGAATTTCCAGCAATGGTGTTTGCTGTAAAAGCATTATTGCCACTAACAGTTCCTCCGGTTTGCGAATAAAACGTACTATCGCTATACCATATACTGCTTATGCCGGGAGAATTGTTTGCAGTTAAACTACTAAAAGTAGAACCAGAATTAAAATTGTAATTAATTAATGTGGTTTGAGAATATAAAGCATTCACAAACAAGCTAAGAAGGGCCAGAATTAATTTTTTCATAAATAAATTTTATGAAGATGGTTCGGAACAGTAAGATATTACCGGAGCCGATAGGGTATTCACCTTCTTTTTAAGACAAGCCAAAAATACAAAACATCCTTAAACAAAGGATAGTTATTGTTTAATAAATCTTTAAAATATTGAGAATTATTTATTAAGATTATTTTGGTTTACCAACCTTTCCGGGTGATTGTTTCGGATTGCTGAAATTTTGCGGTTTTGCAAATCCATTTTGATACATTATAACTTTCTTATCGGTAAAAGTTGCAAATTCTTTTTTATCCAAGATTTCTAAAGGATATTCCGTTTTTTCATATCCGGCAGCTTCTAATATCACTCTATAGTGTCCTGCAGGTAATGCTAATATAAAATTATGTTTTAAGGGATTATATCTAAAATCACCCGGATAATTCTTAGAGGTTCCACGATCAATAACGGTTATATTTAAATCACTAGCATTAAATGCAGTACTACTATCATTCATAAATAGTTTTGTAACCACCGCTGTTAAAGGCGCTTCCACAGAATTAATAATAACTCTATATATATCAAGATCGCCATACCCTTCGTCTCTTACAGCAGAGATGTAGGCTTCGTGCCCACTTTTGGATACTGCATAATGTAAATCATCTTCAGTGGTATTTATAGGAAATCCAATGTTTTTGGGTTCCGACCAAGTATTGGTTTGAGTATTGAATGTACTTTTAAAAATGTCAAATCCCCCTATATTATAGTGTCCTTTAGAACTAAAGTATAATGTTTTACCATCTTCTGTTAATTGAGGAAAATCTTCGTCGTACTTAGAGTTAACAACAGGACCTAAATTTTGAGGTTCGGACCATTCGTTTCCTGGAAGTTTTCTGGAAATATAAATATCGGTTCCTCCCTTTCCTCCAGGTCTGTTAGATGCAAATACAAGTATATCTTCATTTTCATTGGTAGATCCCGAACTTTCGAGGTATTTGGAATTAATGTTTAAACTAAAGGGCTCGGTAGCTCCAAATCCTTTTTTATCTTTATGCGAAATATATAAATCACCTACAGCTTCAGTATGGTCTATGTATATAAACATAGATTTTCCATTAGGTGTTAACCCAACACATTCTTCATTTTCTGCAGTGTTTATCATGGTACCAATACTTTTTGCTTTTTGAAATTCGCCATTCACATCTTCAGTAATAAAAATATCAGAGGAGTATAATCCATCATACTCTAATACAGCACTCGGACTCTTTCTTCTGGTTGTAAAAGCAACGTATGATTCGTCACTAGGGCAAAATGGATAATAGTCGGCATATTCAGAGTTGATGTGCTTTCCTAAATTTTGGAAAGTAACATTAAGAGGATTTTTTGTGATTTGTTCAGCGTGAATAGTAGTTTCAATTAACCAGTCAACTGTATTTAAATCATTTCCTTTTGCTTTTTCCTTAAATTTATTGAATGCTTCTCTGGCTTTTTCAAATTGATAATTGTAATGATAGGCTTTACCAAGTTCAAGCCAGGTTTCGTGAACAAATTTAGGTTGTTTAACAATAAATTCTAGATAAGGAATTGCGTTTTTTTTGCCCAAATTGGCGTTTAAATAACATTGAGCGATTTTATAATTTATTTCAACATCATTCTTCTTTTTCTCATAATCTTTTAAGAATAGCTTAAGAGCCTCTTTATAATTTTGAGTTGCAAAATACTCATCAGCAGTTTTTATTTGCGCAAGCGCTAAAAACGTGTAAAGAATTGATAATATGAGTAAATAAAATTTCAGTGTAATTTATATTTAATTAGATTTAAAAATTAACAACAGATGGCTAAATCTATTTAACTAAAAATTGACAAAAATTATTCCAAAACTTTAAAATAGATAAATTGGAATTTCTCATACGTTTTGCGGTTTTCGGCAAAATCAGACATGTATTGCGGACCCCCTACTTTATAATCAAACGTAACTATTTTTAAGTTACCCATTTCTTTAACACCTGCCTCTTTTAATTTGGAAAACAATAAATTTTTACCGTTCTCGCCACGGGTTTTTGCTAATTCAATATTTCCGTTAAATGATTTTGTTGGCACTTTAGAGGCACTTGCTTCGACCTTAAGTTTAATTTTTTTACCAGCTTTAAGTTCACCGGCAACATAATTTATGAAATTGGTAAACTCTGCGTCGTCTACGTCTATTTTATTTTTGTTGTATGTAAAGTAATGCATAAATTCCATCGCTTCTGCAGCTTTGGCTTTTGTTTTAGCATTTTCTTCGGCTTCTTTCTGTTTCTGTAACTCGGCCTTGCCTTTTTCAGCTTCAGCTTTTGCTAATGCACTTTGAGCAGGATCTTCGAAACCTATCGGTTTAATCATAACCTCTCGGTGAATTTCGTTATAACCTGTTCCGGGTGGTACAACAATTTTTTCTACGTGCGGAGCAAATCCAGCAACATCATAGGTTACAATATAGGTTTTGCCTGGAAGAAGAGTTAGTACATATTTGCCATTTGTTCTTGCTCTTGATATGGCATAGAGTTCTCCATTTTCCTCCATGGTAACCGTAATAGTATTGTCTCCCACTTTGGATTGTCCATTGATAAATATTTTTCCGGTAAGTAAGGTAATGTCAGTTTCTTTTCTATCCATTTCAATCATATAGATATCCTTTTCACCAAAACCTCCCTCGTGATCAGAAGAATAATATGCTCTTTTACCATCCGCAGAAGTAACAAAAAACACGTCATCATCTGTGGAGTTTATCGGAAAGCCTAAGTTTGAAGGGGCACCCCAAACACCTTCTTCGTTCTGAGTACTAAAGAAGATATCAAATCCACCCATAGACTGGTGTCCATTAGAGGAAAAATATAAATCCTTATTATCCGGGTGAATAAATACTCCATCCTCGTCGTACTTAGTGTTAATCGTTGGTCCTAAATTTTGGGCTTTACTCCACTCGCCATTCGGGAGCTTATTGCAACGATAAATGTCTCTTCCGCCAAATCCTCCCGGTCTATCGCTAACGAAATATAATTGCTGACCGTTAGAACTAATACTTGCATGCGTTTCCCAATATTTAGTGTTTATATCAGACCCTAATTTTTCAGGCACAGACCATACATCACCATTTAATCTACTAAAATATAAGTCACCATCCTGGCGCTTAGATTTAACTGCTTCGTATATAAAAACCATATTACCATCAGAAGAAACAGAGGTAGCTGCTTCATGATCCCATGTACTAATATTTTCTCCCAACTGTCTGGCTTTTTCCCAGCTTCCATCTTCTTTTTTATGTGCATAATAGATGTCTTCGTAATATTGACCATCATCTGTTAAGCGACCACCAGTGCTGCCCTCACGTCTAGAGGTGAAAATGATCATGCCTTCGTCTGCGGTTACGCCCGGAGCATAATCAGGATAAGGGCTATTAACACTGTCTCCTAAATTCGTTATTTTTATATTAACAGGCGATTTAACGATTTCTTTTCCGTACTTACACATCTCAATCTGATGATCTAAATCATCCAAACGGTCAAAATCTTTAGCTCTAATAAACGGTCTGAATTTTTCAAAAAATTCAATGGCTTTATCAAATTTATAATCGTGATGATACGCTTTAGCCATATAGTAATAGGCCATAACTGGAGCATGTTTTTCACTGGCCTCAAATTCAATATACCGATCTGAAACATCTAATACGGCTTTTTCGAGATAAGGTATAGATAAAAGTTTTTCACCGGTAATATTCATGTAACAAAAACCTACTTTATAGTTAAGATTTGCATTTTCCGGTTCCTCATTATGTAACTCTAAATATATTGGGAGTGCTAAAAGATAATTTTCATTTATTATATGGAATTCTGCGTCGGAATATCGACTTGAAAAACTTTTTTTGTTATCATCGGTTATAGGCGCTTTTTTTTGGCTGAAGGCATTTAATGAGATGGTTATGTAAAATACCAATAGGGCTAATAGTCTTAATTGTTTCATGGACAATAATGTAAATACGAACAAATTTAATTTTTAAAATCTTTATTTAAAAGTTATTTAAAGGAAGTTTCCGTTTTTTTGAAGTTTTTATTCAATAATTTTTAATCATTTAAAATATTACACCATAAATCCAGAA
>Ga0315900_10000451_pt1 | contig 72982 bp, 59 predicted proteins | sample LakEriMetagenome_FD_203521 | JGI IMG/M metagenome (GOLD analysis project Ga0315900, IMG submission 203521) | Freshwater fungal communities from buoy surface, Lake Erie, Ohio, United States - Buoy 12 MA114 | ecosystem: Environmental > Aquatic > Freshwater > Lake > Lake biofilm | place: USA: Lake... | reverse complement strand
CCGTTCGCGGCCTATGGGACCTGATCGGCCGGCTCGTCGACATCTTCCAGCCAGACGAGTGCGCCAATTACTTCAGATCATGCGGATATGAGCCGGAATGAACGGAAAACGCTCTAACATCAACGGCGGTCGCGGACAATCACCGCCACGGCGAGGCCGTAATCCGGCCGCGAAGCAGCACGAACAGGGTTAGGTAATGTTGCCAATTTTTGAATTGTCTTCGCGGGACGGGACGTTACAGAGTCTCATCTACTTTTCGCTGCCGTCGTAGATTTTTTTCGACAGAAGGGGTCCCAATGGCGTTCACCGATACCTGTCGCCGCAGCCTGCTGGCCGGCTCCGCACCTTCGCTCTCGCCATGGCTGCCACCTCGGCACCGGCGCTTGCCGTCGTTCCCAACGAGAACAGCACACCGGCCGGCATCGTCGACAACCCGGATGAATTCCGCGGGGTCGGGATGATCGTCACCAATGTCGTCGGCTATGGCGGCACCGGCAGCGCCATCCAGGGCGTAACCTAGGCGATCGACTTCCGCCGCCGCGCGGCCGAAAACATGCTCGGCGGCTTCATGTCGCTGTCGGATCGCAACGCGGTGATCTTCGGCACGCCGAGCACGCTGACACAGGACCTCTATCACCTCGATTTCGACTCGCGAAACCGCAACCTCGCGACCGATATCAACGTCCACCGCGATGCCGCCGTGCCGAACGAAGGCACCACTGCCGGGGGCAATTCGGGCGGTCCGCTGATCCTCGATTCCTCGACCAACACCCTGTCGAACGAAGACCTCGTGATCGGCGTGTTGTCGGGCGGTTCGCGCTTCTTCAACGGCCAGCCCTTCAGCGCGATCGGCACCACCAGCTTCTACCAGCCGCTCTCGCTGTTCTGGCAGTACATCGTCGCCAACAATTCCTACCGCTATGTCGGTACGGTCGCCGGTGACGGCAACTGGGAAGATCCGAACCGCTGGGTCACGCTGCTCGATCCGATGTACCGCGTGATCAATGCCAATGGTCAGGTGGTGAACGGCCTGCCGACCACGCCGGAACTCGGCCTTGGCGGCACGGGCGGCGATTTCGGCTCGGTCTGCATCGAGTTCGAAGCACCGAACGATTTCTGCACCGACACCCGCACCGGGATCCGCACCAGCACCGCTCCGCCGACCAATGCTGCCATCGAAGTCGACTTTGCCCCGCTCGCAAACCCGGGCACGGATGGCACGGCTGAAGCACCGGCGCAGGTCGCTGGCGCGCGCGAGCTGGCTCCGGCCAACACCGGCCGCACCGGCACCGGTTCCGGCACCGAGCTGAGCGTGCTCGATACGACGCTGCCCGGCTTCGTCACCCTCCCGGGTGCGGGTGAAGACACGGCGATCACTGCCGCTGCCGCCGTCCCGGTCGATGCCTCGGCCAGCGCGATGCTCGACACTTCGGAAGAAACGCCGCAAAACACCACCCCGACTCTGCCCGCACCGACGCTGGCCAATAGTCTGCCCGGTGCGACCGGCTACATCGCCAACAACGTCAACCCGGTGGTGAGCTCCACCAACCCGGCCGCCAACGTGCTGCCGCGCTACTTCGACGTGACCCTCAGCCAGAACGGCACCACCACGCTCAGCAACACGGTCACGATCGATCGCCTGACGATCCGCAACAATGCGGGCCTCAATGTCGCGGCGGCGGGCAACCTCACCTCGCTGATCGACATCAACCAGTTCGGCGGCCGCGTGAACGTGGCGGGTGCGGTGAACTCGGTGGATGACTACACGCTGTTTGCGGGCATGATGGAAGGCACCGGCACGCTAAACGTGAACGGCAACGTGGTGATGGCCTCGGGCACGACCTACCTTGCCGATTTCACCGGCGCGGGCGCATCCGACCGGATCGCGGTGACGGGTGCGGCCAATGTCGGCGGCCTCGTTGCACTCGGCGCCGGCCTGACCCAGCAGGTCAACGGCCAGGGCCGCCGCTACACCATCCTCACCGCCACCGGCGGGGTGACCGGCACCTTCATCAACACCACCATCTCGCCGATCCTGCGTCAGACCGTCATCTATCAGCCCAACACCGTGCTGATGGAGATCGTCGTGGCGAGCTACAACACGGTGATCGACCGCAACGACAAGATCCAGACCGCCTATGGGCAGCTGTTCGACCAGATCCGCTCGAATGCGGCGGTGGCCGGTCTTTATGGTCTCGACTTCGCCACCACCGACACCATCCGCTCGACCTTCCGCAATCTTGCTCCGGTGAGCGAGCAGGCGGTGCGGGCGCTGGCGGCGCAGAACGTCAACCTGCTGCAGAACTTCAACGACCAGCGTCTGCGCGAGGCCGATCGTGCCCGCGCGGGCGGCAAGATCGCGGAGAGCGGCGCGCCGATGGGCGTGGTGCAGGCGGGCCTCGCCCCGCAGGGCCAGCCGGTCGGTCTCGAAGCCATGGCGCTCCAGAGCGGCGGGGAAGAGACCGAGCTCAAGGACGTGAACCTGCCGGAGAACGTCGCGGCGTTCATCTCGGCGGGGATCGTGGCGGGCAATGTCAATTCGCTGCCGGGCTTCACCCAGAAGAGCGAAGTGAACGGCCTCTACCTCGCGGGCGGTCTGGAGTTCTATCCGGGCGACAAGACCATGGTCGGCCTGTCGGGCTACTTCAGCACGCTTGAAGCCGATACGCCGCTGGGCCAGCAGGTCGACAGCGACACCTATGCCGTCTCGCTCTACATGCGCCACAAGTTCACCGATGGTCCGGTGGTCGACGGCCAGTTCTCGATCGCCAACATGGGCTTCGACACTGCGCGCAACGTGCCGTTCCGGGCGGGCTTCCAGAGCCTCACCTCCTCGACCGACGATCTGCTGGTCTCGGGTGCGCTGGGCCTGTCCTATGACATCGATACCGGGATCGGCACGATCTCGCCGGGCATCGAAGGCCGCTATGCCAGCGTCGATCTCAGCGTCGCGCGCGAAACCGGCGGCATTGCCGCGCTGCGGTTCGAGCGCGAGAGCTTCACGAGCACCCAGGCGCGCTTCGGCTTCGATTTCGAGCGGGAATCGAAGATGGTGCAGATCAATGCCACCGCCCAGCTGGTGTGGGAGTTCGAGGAAGGCCCGCAGCTCGTGGGCGCCAACTTCGCGCAGGGGATCGGCCCCAACGCCAACTTCGTGCTCGAAGAGGCTGATCACACCTGGGGCGAACTGGGCATCTCGGCAACCGTGGGTGATGGTCCGCTGGTGGCGAGCTTCGGGATCGACACCACCGTGGGCCGCGACACCGCCGAAGCCCGCGTGTTCCGCGCCACGGCCACCTATCGCTTCTGATCGATAGGCACCGGCACAAAAAAGGGGGCGTCCGCAGCCAACGGGCGCCCCTTTTTTATGGGCAGCCGAAGCAGTTCTAGCGGATGTTCAGCATCCCGCGCCGGCCCACCGCGATAAAGCTCGCCACCAGCGCCAGCACGTAGAACAGGGTCAAGAGATCGAGCGGTGCGGGCGCTGCCGCAAAGCCGAGATGGGCCAGCATGGCCCACAGGCCCACCACCAGCGACACGATGCCATAGCTCAGCGCGCCGGCTTCGAGATTGACGGCCGCCATCAGCTCGTCCGACGCCCGGTAAACCATCACCGAAAGCCCGATGCCGATCACCAGCCCGCCGCCGCCCACCACGAGCGCGGCCGATTGGGGCACGGGGCCATCCGGCGCAGCCAGCGCCAGTGCGAGCAGCGACAGGCCCCACAGCAGCATCGACGTGCCGGAGAGGACCATCATCTTCTTCTGTTCGCGCAGTTCGTCGGCGTCCTCGACATTGAGGAACTTCGCGCCGAGCCCCGGGCTGGCGGTGCCGACAACGATGCCGAAACCGATCACGCAATAGAGCACGCCCACCAGCGCTGCGATGGTTGCCGACATGTCCAGCCCGCCAACCGCCGAGCTTTCGATGAAGCCCATCATCGCGGCGCTAGCGGCAAAGCCCGCCACGCCGCCGATCAGCGCCGGAAGCACCAGCTTGCGCACAATACGGCTGGTCTGGGAGGTCTGGTTCTCGCTCGTCATGCTTCGGGTTCCCATTGATCGATGAACAGCTCGGGCACCCCCACGCCGAACAGCCGCGCCATGCGCAGCGCCAGCGGCAGGGAGGGATCATACTTGTCGGTTTCGACCGCATTGATCGTCTGGCGCGACACGCCGAGCCGCCGGGCAAGCTCGCCCTGGCTCCAGCCTTGCGCCTCGCGATAGAGTTTCACGCGGTTTTCCAATGCCTGTAATCCGGCTGCATGTTGAAGACATTCATCCCGCAAGCGCGCTTCGGATGACCCGAATCATGGCGCTGCCTGACAAGAGCTCTTTGTAGACAAGAACTCTTGTCAGTCAAGAATTCTTGTCACCTCCTGAAACCGCCCGCGAAAGAAGGCATTTTCCTACTCGCCGCGCTTGTGCCTAATTGCCCCGCCTCACCGCTATTCACCCATGTCGAGGAGGCCCAGCCATGCCCTATCAACCCGCCACCCCGCTGCTGTCGCTGCTGCGCAAGCTTGCCGCCCTGCCCGCTGCCGGAGCCGACGAGAGCTCGCCCGAAACCCCGCCTGCCGCACCCGAAAACCCCACCACGGTCGGCCCGGCAGGGATTGCCCTGATCAAGCGCTTCGAAGGCTGTGCGCGGCTGCGCGTGGACGGCATGATCGAGGCCTATCCCGATCCCGGCACCGGCGCGGCGCCCTGGACCATCGGCTGGGGCGCGACCGGCAAGGACCATGTGCACGGCGGCAGAATCGGCCCCGCAACCGCCTGGACCCAGGCGCAATGCGACGCGCGGCTGGCCGATGATCTCAGCCGCTATGCCGCCGATGTCGTCGCGGCTGTGGGCGATGCGCCGACCACGCCGGCGCAATTCGATGCGCTGGTCGCCTTTCACTACAACACCGGCGCGATTGGCCGCGCGACCCTCACGCGCAAGCACCGCGAGGGCGACCGCGAAGGCGCAGCCCGCGAATTCGCGCGCTGGAACCGCGCCGGGGGCAAGGTGCTCAAGGGCCTGGTGCGCCGCCGCGCCGCCGCGCCGCCGAGGCGGAGCTCTATCTTAGCGAGCGCTAATAATCCCGGCTGACTTCTATCAGCACCGAATCGCGCCCGATGGTCGACACCGTGCCCAGCAGCGCGAGCCAGCTGGTGATGCGGTATTCGACCTGGGTGGCGCTGTAACCCTGCCCGTCGGTTACCAGCTCGACATAGATACGCCGGGTGATGTTCTTGCCCACCGCCACGCTGACCTCGCGCCCGATCAGCGGATCGGCGCTGACGATGCGCAGCTGGTCGAGCCCGATGCTCCGGCGCAGATCGCCGATCGGATCGAGCCCCGCGCCCCCACCCTGCAGCGAGGCGATGGCGGCAGCAAGCTGCAGCGCGTCGGTCGCCGAGAGCGAGGTGACCGAGCCGCCGAACAGCAGGCGCGAAAGGATCTCCTCCTCGGGCAGCGCCGGGTCGGAGGAGAAGGTGATCGTGGGTGACTGGGCATTGCCGCTGATCGCAATGTCAACATTGGTGCCGCTGCGCGCGGTTTCCGCGAGGATATCGAGCCGCGGGTCGATCGACCCGCCTTCGTCGAACAGGATGCGCCCGCGGGTCAGCTCGAAGCGGTTGCCCGCGAAAGTATAGTCGCCGCGCACCAGCCGCGCCGTGCCGCCGATACGCGGATCATTGACCGTGCCGCGCAGCGCGATGTCGATCCCCCATTCGCTCTCCAGTCCCAGCCCGTCGACCTGCACCCGCGAAGGTGCCGAAGCATTGAGGAGATAGCGCCACGCCACATCGCGGCCCGAGACCCGCTCGCGCGCGCGGCCGTCTTGGCCATTGATCTCGCGCGTGCCGATCTGCGGCAGGGCGACATCCTCTGCCGCCTGGCCCAGCACCCAGCGCGCGCGGTCGATCTTGACCCGGCCCGCAATCGTGCCGCCGCGGCCGTTGGAGACTATCCGCAAGGGGCCGGTGATGGTCGCCTCCAGCCCGTTGGCGTCGAGCAGCCGCGCCGCCTTGGCCGCCGCGCGCAGATCGAGCTGCGGCCCGCGCGTCGCGCTAATCCCGGCCAGATCGATCGTGCCGCTCCCGCTGACGCTGCCCCCGCCCGGCGTGGTGCCGGCAAAGCGGGTCAGTTCCAGCCGCGATCCGGCAAAGCGCCCGCGCGCGCTGACATTCTCGATCCGCGTGCCGGTGAGCGCGCTCGACACCTTGAGCGCATCGCTCGCCAGCGCGCCGGTGATGCGCGGTTCGGCCAGCGTACCGGTGGCGCGCGCGGAGATGGTGAGCGGGCCGGTGAGATCGAGCGCCTCGACCGCCGCCAGCCTCCACAGCGTCTCGGCCGCCCCTTCGAACATCAGCCGCCCTTGCAGCCGTCCCTTGAGCAAGCGGTCCGCGAGCGCCCGCTCGTTGGGCAGATCGGTGATGCGCAGCGCAATATCCCCGAGCCGCGCCCCGCCCTCGGTCAGGCGACCGGCGGCGGTGAGGCGCTCGCCATTGAGGTCAATCACCCCGAGCACGCCCACGGGCTTCGACGAGAGCACCAGCCCGGCGCGGCTGAAGCGGTCGATCCTGATCCGCGCGGTCGCGGTCGGCGCGGCCTCGCCGACCTGCCGGTAATCGACCACGCCCGAAAGCCGCCCGCCGAAGCCAAGCTCGGCCCCGGCCAGATCGAGCAGGCGCAGCGGCATGCGCGCGAACTTCACTTCCAGCGCGGTCTCCTCACCGCCAATCACGCCTTCAGCGAGGGCATAGCCGCCCGCAAAGCCGATCTGCGATTGCGCCAGCCGCCACCCGCCATCCTCCTCAGCCGTCAGCACCGCGCGGCGCGGCATGGTGATCGCCTCGCCCGCAAACTGCCCGCGCGCGACCGCCGCGATCCGGTCGGGCGCGACATCGGCGTCGAAATTGAGCGCAAACCGCTCGCGCCGCTTGCCCGCCACCCCGCCGGTCACCTTGCCGCGTCCGTTGAGGATATCGGCCTTGGCCTCCAGCGTGGCGAGATAGAGCGCGCCATATTCAAAGCCCGCCGCGCTGATATCGGCATCGATGCGGGTCTCGCCCTTGGCATAGCGGCCCGTGGCGGCAATGCTGGCGCGATCGATGCTGATCGGCACCGCCCCGCCGAAGCTCGCGTTGCGCGCGGTGAGATCGACCGCAAAGCCCACCGCATCACCGCTCTGCGGGCGGAAGGAGACCGTGCCGTCGAGCCCGCCGCCGGCCAGCGCCAGATCGCCCGAGACCCCATCATCGCCCAGCACCAGCCCGCCGGTGACTTTGGTGCGATAGATATCGAGCCGCTCGATCGCGATCCGCGCCGGAGCATTATCGGGCAGTGTCAGACCCAGCCGCCCGTCAAACCGCCCGAGCAGCGATCCGCCCTCGACATCGAGCGCGAAGCCCTGCTCCGACGGAGCCACGGCAATACGGACATTCTCCAGCCCGGCTGGCGGATAGGGATCGGCCAGCACCAGCACGCCGCGCGGGCCGTCTGCGGCGATCTCGGCATCGAAGGTAAAGGGGCCATATTGCGTCTGGCGGCCGCTGCCCGCGAGCACGGTGCGTGCGCCACCGGGGCCGGTCACCAACTTGCTGTCGAGCCGCGCATTGAGCCGCGCACTCGCCAGCGTCACCTCGCGCAGCACCAGCGGCTGGCCTGCACCGACGCCGAGCATGCCCTTGAAGCGGATCGGATCACCGGCAAGATTGACGATGGTGTCATTGCCGATCCTGCCCAGCGTGCCTGCGAGATTGGCGCGCAGGCTCCATGGCACGGACGGGCCGAACTTGACGAGGATCTTGGCATTGGCAGTCACCTCGCCCGCGCCCTCGACCTTGAGCCCGCGCGCGGCGACCGGCCCGGCAATGGCATAGGCCCCGGCGCGGATATCGCCGCGCAGCGCAAGCGTGCCCTCCAGCCCCGGGAAACTCACCCGCCCGGTGTCGATCGCGAGCCACTGGCGGGCCAGATCATAGGTCAGCGCGCCCGCCAGCCGGCCTTTGACAAGCCGCGGATCGGCATAGGCATTGCCCGTCGTGATCCGCTCTGCCGTCAGCGCCAGCGGCACGGCAATCACCTTGCCGTCGAACTGCGCCAGACCCTCCTGCACCAGCCCCGTGGCCTCGACCCCGCTCGCCAGCAGCCGCCCGACCGAGAGGCGGTGATCGATCGCAAGATCGCGGAAATCGCCTTCGAGATCGGCGGCGAGCCGCGTGTTCTCGAACCGCCAGCCCGGCCCCAGCAGATCGGGATCGCGCAAGACGGCGCTGATGCGCGCACCCTCGACCCGGTTGTCGGCGAGATCGACCACCCCGCCCCCGCGCCAGTCGAGCGCGCGGCTGACCAGCGCCGCACGCCCTTCGAGCACGCTGTCTGCGAGCGTGAAACTGGCTGCCAGCGCAAGCCTGCCGCCAACAGCGCGGGCCAGCAGGCTCGTGTCGCCGAGTTCCGGGCGCACCAGCCCGAGCACGCCGATCTTTCCGGCGGCATTGGTGATCTGGAGCGCGGCCACTGCCGGGCCGCTGACGGGCTTGCCGCTGTCTTTCGCCAGCCGCCGCGCCAGCGCCGTGCCGCGCCAGCTCTGCCATGTCCCGTCGCCCGCAATCCTTGCATCATAGCCCTCGGTCAGCCCCGCCAGCCCCGCCAGCAAGCCGTCTGCCGGCGCGCGATACTCCCCTTCGAGATCGAAGCGATCCCCGTCCGGCTCGGCATCGAGCAGCAGCGCGATCCGGTCACGCTGGCCTAGCGCGGCGGTGGCATCGACCAGCGCGCGGCCTTCGCGGATGTCGATCCGCGCTAGCGCGTTGACCCGCTCGGCGCGCGGCGTGGCCACGCCTTCGGCAATCACGAGGTTTTCGATCGCCAGCTTGTCGACCCGGATATCGAAATCGGGCAGCAGCGGCGCGTCGGGATCGCCCGGCAGCAGCTCCGGCAGCCGCGCCAGCCGTCCGCGCCGCGCGGTCAGCTCGCGGATGTCGAGCCCGCTCCACAGCCAGTTCAAGGGCCGCCATTCGAGCGCGACTTCGGGAATGGTGAGGAACACGCCCTTGGGATCGCTCACCCGCACATCGCGCAGCACCGCCTTGCTGTAGACATCGCCCTCGATCCGCCCGACCGCAAAGCGCAGGCCCGATGCGGGGGCGACCGCGGCGATCTGGTCGGCGATGTAACGCTTACCGATCGGGGTGGAGAGGAACCCTGCCACCAGCACCAGCGGCGCCAGCAGCAGCGCCAGCGCCCAGCCCAGCCGCTTGCCCCAGCGTCGCTTGCTGCGCACGGCCGGATTTTCGTCCTGCGCCGCCACCGGTGCCAGTTCCTCCTCCGCCGCCATCAGAAGGCCTGCCCGAGGCTGACATAGACCACCACCGGACTATCGAACTGGGTGGGGTTGAGTGGTGTGGCGACATCGACGCGGATCGGGCCGAAGCTGGTCTTGTAGCGGATGCCCACGCCTGCGCCGAACTGGATGAAGCGGAAATCGGGGGTCGATCCCAGTCCCACGGTGCCGGCATCGATGAAGGGCACCACCTCCACCGCGCCGCCCAGCAGCGGGGTGGGAATGCGCGCTTCGATCGAGGCTTCGACCAGCGAGGCCCCGCCGACCGCCTCGCCGCGATCATTGCGCGGGCCCAGGCCCTGGAAGCCATAGCCGCGCACCGATCCGCCGCCGCCCGAATAGAGCCGCCGCGAGGGGGCGATATCGAAGCGGTTGGCGCCCTGGATGCTCGCCGCCCGCAGCCGCGCCGCCAGCACCGCCGCGCCCGCTTCGGCATAGTAGCTCGCATCGGCCTGGGCGCGGACATAGAAGCTGTCCTTGCCGGCATTGCGCGACACTTCGGGCGCTAGGAAGAAGGTGGCGCGATAGCCGCGCGAGGGATCGAGCAGATCATCGCTCTGATCGAGCGTAATGCTGCCGAACAGACCCCCGATCAGATAGGTCTGACGCGGGAGCGGAATACTGGAGCCGCGCGCCAACCGGTTGCGTTCGTCGCTGTAGAGCAGCTCGCCGCCAACCTGCCAGCTGACCGGCTTCTGGAACAGGATGTTCGACACCTTCTCGAAGGTCGTCCGCAGGCCGAAGCTGCGCGAATCGACCGCGAGGGTCTTGATATCGCTGGCATAGAGATCGGCCGAGAGGATCTGGTCGCGCCCGCGGAAATTGTTGCGGCGCACGCCGATGCTGGCCAGCGCCTCGCGCGTGCCGAGAATGCCGCGCAGCCGCAGCGCGCCTTCGGGCGGGAAGATATTGCGATGCTCCCAGCGGCCCTCCAGCTTGAAGCCGTCCTCGGTGCCGTAACCGATTGCGCCCGCGATGGTGCGCAAGGGCGCGCGCTCCATCGCCACATCGAGCGCGACCTCGCCCGGCTGGCCCTCGGCCGGCGGCGTGGTTTCGCGCGGGGTGATGGTGACGCTGGTGACAAGGCCGGTGGCGATGATCGCGCGGCGCAGATCGGTTTCGAGGCTCTGCCTGTAGACATCGCCCGGCGCAAAGCGGGCGATGCGCGCAAGGTGGCGGCCGGAGAGGAATTTCGGATCATTGCTGGTGACCGGCCCGAACACATATTTCCCGCCCGGATCGACCGCCAGCGTCAGATCGCCCTCGGCCCGGGCGTGATCGATCAGCAGATCGGGATCGCCGATCCGGGCGAAGGGATAGCCGCTCTCTCCCATCGCCACGCGCAGCTCCAGCTCGCGCTCGACGATGCGGTCGGCATAGAGCGGATCGCCCGCAGCAATCGCGAAGGCCTCGCGCAGGCGCGGTCCATCGGGCTCGGGCAGCTGCGACAGGGCGCCCAGATCGATCTGGCCGAAACGGTAGCGCGTGCCGGGCAGCAGATCGAAGCGCACCCCCGGCTCGATTGCGGAATCGGGATCGTCTTCGCCAAGCCCCGCGCCATCGCCTGCCCGCCGCCCGCCCGAAAGCTGGCGCACCACCTCGCCCGCGTAATAGCCATAGGTGCGCAGCATATTGCCGAGCAGCTCTTCATCCGCCCGTGCCCGCGCGGCGACCATCGGGGCGCTGTCGGCCCTGCCATCGAGCTCGCGCAAGGTCGAAAGCTGGCGGAAGCGGTCGATGAATTCGCCCTGTTCGGGGAAGGCCCCGGGCGCGGCGGGAAGGCCCAGCACCAGCGTGTCGCTGATCCGCACATCGGCGAGTTCGGGCAGCTCGCCGGTGACCGGCGTGGCGATGGCCGCGAGGGCTTCGACCTCGGGATCAGGGGCAAGCGGCTCGGGCACTTCGATCGCGAAGTCGGCAAATGCGGCGTCGATTGCGGTCTGGAGCCCTGCGGGAGGGGCGGGAAGGAACGGGGCCAGACCCTCCTCTACCCCCGGTTGAGACGGGCTTGACCCCGCCTCGCTCGATGTTTCACGTGAAACATCCGGCCCCTCCGGCGCCCCGCGCGCGGCCCAGCCTTCGGGATCGTTGACCGCTTCGGCCGGGATCAGCTCGTCGAGGGTGGCAGGCACGGGCGGCGGGGTTGCCGGAGCGCCCTGTGCGGCAGGCGCCGGCTTGTCCTCGGTGGCGGTCTGCCGGGCATGGAGCGGCGGTGCCACAAGGGCGGCCTGGGCAATAGCAGCGGTCAGCAGGAGACCGCGGGTCCGGAAAAGGCGCGTGTCAGCTGCCCGGGAACTTGACGGGCTGGCCATCCTTGCCTCGGGCGCCGGCCAGCGACGCGTCCTGCGGCTGGCGCGGCGCTGTCGCCGCGGCGATCAGCCGGTGCTGTTCATCCGAATCCATCAGCTGCCAGCCCTCGCGCGTCAGACGCTCGAGCGGGCGGAAGCGGACCTTGTACTGCATCCGCGCGCTGCCTTCGACCCAATAGCCGAGATAGACATAGGGCAGCCCCTCGGCCGCCGCGCGGCGGATGTGATCGAGGATGATGAAGCTGCCCATCCCGGCCCGGCCTTCGAGATCGGGATCGTAGAAGGAATAGATCATCGACAGCCCGTCCCCCTGCCGGTCGGTCAGGCAGGCGCCCACCAACCGTCCGGGGCGACCGCCCGGGCCGGGCAGACGATATTCGGTGACGACCGAATTGACCGGGGTGTGCTCGATCATGTCGGCATAATCGAGCTCGTCCATCGCCGCCATGCCGCCATCGGGGTGGCGCTTGCCGAGATACTTCGCCAGCAGGGCAAACTGCTCGTCTGTCGCCCAAGGGCGGCATTCGGTGACAATCAGATCGCCATTGCGCTTCAGATCGCGCTTCTGCGTGGCCGAGGGGCGGAACTGGCCGGCCACCACCCGCACCGAAACGCAGGCCTGGCAATCAAGGCAGGAAGGGCGATAGGCCACCGTCTGGCTGCGGCGGAACCCGATGCGGCCCAACGCCTCGTTGAGCTGATCCGCATGGGCGCCCTTGAGCTCGGTAAACACCTTGCGCTCGCTGCGACCGGGCAGATAGGGGCAAGGGGCCGGACTGGTCACGAAGAACCTCGGGAAGCGGATCGGTGCAGTCACGGGTGCGCTCAGTCCTCTTAGCCGTAAACAGTTGAGCCGGAATCACGGGTGCGATGCATGGTTGCTGAGAACTTTATGCATGCACGAGGGCCACGGTAAAAGTCCCTTAACCACGAAAGCGCGCGAAATATCCGATGCTGTGGACAAGCAGGAGCGCGAATTGCTGCCACGTTGTCGCAAAACAGGGCGCAAAACGGCACGCCCCGCAGGGCAAATCGTAAGGGAAGCGGGGGCTTAGCCGAGTTCGACCAGCTGCACTGAATAGCCATTGGCGCGCAGGCCCTCGACCAGCCGCTCGACCTGCTCGGCATCGCGTGCCTCGCATTCGATATCGGTGATCAGGCCCTTGGCCGGCAGCGTGGTGAAGATGCGCTGGTGGTAGATCTCGATGATGTTGACATTGTGCTCGTCAAACAGGCGCATCACCCGGAACAGCGCGCCGGGGCGATCCTGAAGCGTGATGCGCAGCCGCGCCAGGCGGCCCTGCCTCGCCAGATCGCGCAGCAGCACATTGGCAAGCAGGCGGGTGTCGATATTTCCGCCGCACAGCACCAGCCCGATGGTCTTGCCGGCAAAGCGCGAGGGATTGCTCAGCACCGCCGCCAGCCCCGCCGCGCCAGCCCCTTCGACCACGGTCTTTTCGATCTGGAGCAGCAGCGCCACCGCCTTTTCGAGCGCGGGTTCATCCACCAGCAGGATGTCATCCACCCGCTCGGCAATCACCTTGGAGGTGAAATCGCCCGGCACCTTGACCGCAATCCCCTCGGCCAACGTATCGCCGCCGCAGGGCAGGCTCGCGCCCTTGATCTTGTCGAACATCGAGGGGAACAGCGCCGCCTGCACGCCCACCACCTGCATATCGGGATCGGTCGCCTTGGCGACCGTCGCCATGCCCGAAATCAGCCCGCCCCCGCCGATCGGGGTGACGATGCAATCGAGATCGGGCTTCACGCTGAGCATTTCGAGCGCCACGGTGCCGGCACCGGCCGCGACATGGGGATCATCGAAGGGGTGCACGAAGGTCAGCCCCAGTTCGCCTTCGAGCTTCCTCGCATAGGCATAGGCCTCGTCAAAGGTCTCGCCTTCGAGCAGCACCTTGCCGCCGACGCTCTCGGTCTGCATTACCTTCACTGTGGGCGTGGGCTTGGGCATGACGATGGTGACCGGCACGCCCAGCCGGGTGCCGTGATAGGACAGGCCCTGCGAGTGATTGCCCGCCGAAGCCGCGATCACGCCGCGCGCGCGCTGTTCCTCGGTCAGTTGCAGCAGCGCGTTCAATGCCCCGCGCTCCTTGTAGGCGGCGGTGAACTGGAGGTTCTCGAACTTCAGCCAGATTTCCGCGCCGGTGATCTGCGACAGGGTAATCGAATGCATCATCGGGGTGTTGACCACCGCGCCGGAAATGCGCTCCGCGGCGGCGCGCACGTCGTCGATGGTGAGATCCGCCGGGGTGGCAGCGGCGCCCTTGGGGTTCGATGTTGCAAGCTGTGTCGACATAGTCCCGGCGGATTAGGCGCTTGGACGCGCAAGGGCAATCTCTGGCTTGCGGATTTCGCATCCTTGCGGGCGTTGGCAAGCTTGCGGCAAAGCGATAGGCACAGCGCGCCTTTCCGCTTTGACCAGTCTCAAGGATCGCCATGCTCCGCTCTGCCGCCTTCGCGCTTGCTGCTGTCTCCGCCCTTGCTCTCGCCGCGCCCGCCTGGGCCGATACGCTGGTCGACAATATCGACGGTGTGACGATCGACGAGGAAGGCAAGGTCAAGCGCTTCACCGGCCTCGTGTTCGACGAAGACGGCAAGGTGGTGCAGGTGCTCGCCCGCGGCGAGGCGCGCCCGCAGGTCGATTACCGGCTCGATGGCAAGGGCAAGGTGATGCTGCCCGGCATGATCGACGGCCACCTCCACGTGATGGATATCGGCTTTGCCGCGCTGACGCTCGATCTGTCGGACACCAATTCGCTCGAAGAGGCGCTGGCCAGGATCAAGGCCTTCGCTGCCGAAAACCCGGGCCGCCCGTGGATCCTCGGGCGCGGGTGGAACCAGGAGAAGTGGGGCCTTGGCCGCTTCCCCACCGCCGCCGAACTGGACGCGGTGGTGTCGGACCGTCCGGTGTGGCTCGAACGCGCCGACAACCACGCCAACTGGGGCAACAGCCTCGCCATTTCCACCGCCGGGATCACCGCCAAGACCCCTGATCCGGCGGGCGGGCGGATCATCCGCGATGCCAAGGGCGCGCCCGCCGGCGTGTTCGTCGACAAGGCGGTGCAGCTGGTGGGCGCGGTCGTGCCCCCGCCGCGCCCGGAAGACCGCGATCTCGCCTTTGCCAAGGCGCAGGAGGTGCTGCTGGCCAAGGGCGTCACCGCGGTCGCGGACATGGGCAGCAAGGCCGCCGACTGGACCACCTTCCGCCGCGCGGGCGACGAGGGCCGGTTGCAGATCCGCATCATGTCCTACGCCGACAGCTTCGAGACGCTCGAACTGATGGCCGGGCCGGAGCCGAGCGGCTGGCTTTATGATGATCGCTTGCGGATGGGCGGGATCAAGCTGTTCCTCGACGGGGCGCTGGGTTCGCGCGGGGCGAGCTTGAAGGAGCCCTATGCCGACGAACACGGCACCCGCGGCCTGCCGCTGCTCAGCCCTGCGCAGCTGCGCAACATGATGAGCCGCGCGGCGATGGACAATTTCCAGACCGCGGTTCACGCTATCGGCGATGCGGCCAATGCCGAGGTGCTGGCAGCAATCGCGGAGCTGTCCGAAAGCTACAAGGGCGATCGTCGCTGGCGGATCGAGCACGCGCAGATCGTCGATCCGGTGGACCTGCCCAAGCTTGGGCAGCACGGGGTGATCGCCTCGATGCAGCCGCTCCACCAGACCTCTGACCGGTTGATGGCCGAAGCGCGGCTGGGGCCGGGCCGGCTGGCGGGCGCCTATCCGTGGCGCAGCGTGGTCAGCGTCGGCGGGCGGCTGGCCTTCGGCTCGGACGCGCCGGTGGAACCGGCCGATCCCTGGGCCAGCATGGCCGCCGCGATCAGCCGCACCGATGCCAGCGGCGAGCCTTTCGGCGGCTGGTTCCCGCAGCAGACCGTGACCCGCGAACAGGCACTGGCAGGCTACACCGCGGGTGCGGCCTATGCCGGCTTTGCCGAAGGGCGATTCGGCCGCCTGATCCCGGGCGAACGCGCCGATTTCCTGTTGGTCGACCGCGACCCGCTCATGAGCGCGCCCGATGCGATCCGCGAAACGAAGATCCACGAAGTGTGGATCGGCGGGGTGAAAGTGCGCGGGGAATGACTTTAAGGGTTCGCTGACGCGAACCGCAGACCTCCCGCCCCGCCTCCCCGCCCGGCCACCATAACATAGTGGTGCTATTGGTGGCCGGGCGGGAGGTCTGCGCCACCAAAGGTGGCACGAAACCAAACCCTACTCCGCCGCAGCTTCCGCCGCTTCCGCCTCGCGCGCGGCCTTGTCGGCGGCGACGGCCTTTTCCTGGAAGCGCATCAGCAGCAACGAGGCTTCGAACAGCAGCCACAGCGGCACCGCCAGCACGATCTGCGAGCCCGGATCGGGCGGAGTGACGATCGCGGCAATGATAAAAATCGCGACAATCACATAGCGCCGTGCCGCCACCATCTGCGCGCGGCTGACAATCCCGGCGCGGTGGAGCAGCAGCAGCAGAACCGGCAGGAGAAAGGTCAGGCCGAAGGCCAGGATAAACTGCATGACGAGGCCAAGATAATCGCCCGCACTCGGCAAGGCCTGCACCTTGAGACCGCCCGCCTCCCCGCCAAAGCCGAGGAAAAATTTGAAGGCGACCGGCATCACCACGAAATAGGCGAGCGCCGCCCCCGCGCTGAACAGCACGGGGGTCGCGAAGAGAAACGGCAGAAACGCCTTCTTCTCGCGCGCATAGAGCCCCGGGGCGACGAAGGCCCAGAGCTGGTTGGCGATCACCGGAAAGCTCACCATGAAGCCTGCAAACAGGGCGACCTTGAGCTCGACGAAGAAGACTTCGGGCAGCTTGGTGAAGATCAGCTGCCCCTCGCCATCGGGGAAGGCCTGCTTGAGCGGAAAGACCAGCAGGCCGAGGATCTCGTCGGCGAAATAGAGGCAGATCGCAAAGCCCACACCGAGCGCCAGCAGCGCGCGGATCACCCGGGTGCGCAGCTCGATCAGGTGATCGAGCAGGGGTTGGCGGGTCTCGTCGAGATCCTTGACCTCAAACATCGCCAGCGGCCTTGGGTGCAGGTTCAGCGGGCGGCGACACAGGGGCTTCTACCGGCGCAGGCGCGGCAGGCGCGGGTTCGACAGGCGCGCCTGTCATCACCGGCGTATCGGCGGCGGACGCGGCCTCGGCTTCGGTGAGCGCGGCGGAACGGCGCATGATTTCCTCGTTCTGCGCCTTCCACTTCTTCTCCATTTCCTCCAGCTCGGCCTCGCGCACCATGGCGTCGATGCCCGAGCGGAAATGGGCCGACATGCGGCGCATCTTGCCGATCCAGCGGCCAGCAGTGCGCATCGCGAGCGGCAGGTCCTTCGGCCCGATCACGACGACCGCGACGATCAGGATGACCAGCAGTTCTCCAACGCCGATATCGAACATGGCAGGTGCGGCTGCGCCGCCTCCTCACGAAAGGCGAAGGATCAGGCGCCGGTGGTGTCGGTCTTGTCGGCGGGAGCCGCCGTCTCCGCCGGAGCGGCAGGCGCTGCCGGAGGCTCGATCCGGGCCGCCTTGGTGACGGTGTCCTCGGTTTCGTTGAGGCCTTTCTTGAAGCTCGAAATGCCCTTGCCGAAATCGCCCATCATCTCGGAGATGCGGCCGCGTCCGAACAGCACGAGCACGATCACGAGCACAATGACCCAGTGCCAAATCGAACCAATACCCATTGTCTCAACTCCTGAACTGCGCACCGGGGGGTGAGGCCTTGTCAGCCGGGGGCGGCGCATGGCCGGGCAAAACCCCGGCGGTGAACAACGTAAGCATTTAGGACAAGCCTTCGCGAAATGCGAGTCAGTCCGCCAAATTCTCGTCGTCCCCGCTATCGCCTTCGTCGGGTTCCTCGTCCGGCTCGAAGCGCATCTGCGCCTCCAGCGCCTCGTCGACCGGATCGAGCAGGCCGGCGGCGCGCAATTCGTCGATACCGGGCAGATCGCGGCGGCTTTCGAGGCCGAAATGATCGAGGAACTGGGGCGTGGTGGCGTAGATCACCGGACGGCCGGGCACTTCGCGGCGACCGGCGAGGCGAATCCAGCCCGCCTCCATCAGCACATCCAGTGTACCCGCGCTGGTCTGCACCCCGCGGATGGATTCGATTTCGGCGCGGCTGACAGGCTCGTGATAGGCGATGATCGCCAGCACTTCGGTGGCCGCACGGCTGAGCCTGCGCACCTGCTCCTTCTCGCGGCGCAGCAGGTGGGCGAGATCAGGCGCGGTCTCGAAATGCCAGCGGCTGCCGCGCTCCACCAGATGGATGCCGCGGGCGATGTAATGGCCCTGCAGGCTGGCGAGCGCGGCGCGCACATCGGCCGGTTCCAGCCCGCCAAGATGCGCGGCGAGTGCCTCCACCGTCAGCGGCTCCTCGGCAGCGAACAGCGTCGCCTCGATCGCGCGTTCGAGCGTGCCCAATTCCTCGCTCATGCAGCGGCGCCTTCGCGCAGGCGGCGGATGCGCAAGGGGGCAAAGGTGCCGTCCTGCTCCAGCTCGGCCCGCCCGCGCTTGGCCAGTTCGAGCGCCGCGACAAAGCTCGACGCCAGCGCCGAACGCTTGAGTTCGGGCGAGGCATGGGGCGGCAGGAAATCACGGATTTCCATCCATTCGAGCGTCACGCCGAGCATCGAGGAGACGCGCTCCAGCGCGGAATCGAGCGTCATCACCGGGCGGTTCGCCACGTGATAGATGCGCGGGGCGGTGCGCGCCTTGACCTGCCCATAGGCCTGGATCAGCGCGAACAAGTCCGAGCGCCACAGGATCTTGCGATCGGTGCGCAGGCCTTCGGGCGCGCCGCGCACAAACACATCGCGCCCGATCCGGTCGCGCGCCATCAGCCGCGCCGCCGCCTCGCGCATCGCGCCGAGGCGTTGCAGGCGGATCTGGAGGCGCAGCGCGAGCTCTTCGGGGCTCGGGTCTTCCGCCTCGTCCTTGGGCAGCAGCAGCGCTGATTTGAGATAGGCGAGCCAGGCTGCCATCACGAGGTAATCGGCGGCGAGTTCAAGCTTCAGCGCACCAGCCTTCTCGATATAGCCGAGATATTGGTCAACCAGCGCGAGGATCGAGATCTGGCGCAGGTCCACCTTCTGCCGCCGCGCGAGATCGAGCAGCAGGTCGAGTGGCCCTTCCCACCCTTCGAGCGCGATGTAGAGCGCATCGGTATCGGGCCGCGCGGGATCGGGCGGCGGGAACATGAAGGGCTGATCCGCCTCACTCATGCAGCCGCTCCCGCCAGCGCCAGCAGCGCATCGCGCTTGGCCAGCAGCGCGCCCTGTTCCTGCGCGATTGCCGGGGCAATGCGGGTGGGGGCCAGCGCGCGGTCGAGCCGTGCGGCGGTTTCAGCGGACATGGCGGGGAGCACCTCGCAGATCCCCTGCATGTCCTCCATCTTCGCCCAGCAATTGAGGATGATGTCGCAGCCCGCCGCATGGGCGCGCGCGGCGCGCTCGGGGATGGTGCTGCCGAGCGCCTCCATATCGATATCGTCGGTCAGCAGCAGGCCGTCAAAGCCGATGTCGCCGCGGATCACGTCGCGGATGATCGCGGGCGAAAGCGTCGCCGGGTTCTCGGCATCCCACACGGGGAACAGCAGGTGCCCCGTCATCCCGATCAGCGCGTGGTTGAGGGTGCGGAACGGGGCGAGATCATCCTCCAGCTCCGCCGCGCTGGCCGAGACCGTGGGCAGGGCCTTGTGGGTATCGACATCACTGCGGCCATGGCCGGGCATGTGCTTGATGCAGCCGGTGACGCCCCCTGCGGCCAGCCCTTCGAGCACCGCGCGGCCCAGCGCCGCAACGGCCACCGGATCGCTGCCGAAAGCCCGGTCTCCGATCACGTCATGTGCGCCGGGAATGCGCAGATCGAGCGGCGGGTGGTAATCGACCGTGATCCCCATCGCCGATAGTTCGAGCCCCATCGCGGTGGCATTGGCCCGCGCCGCCTCGATCGCGCTGGCGGGGGCGATGTCATAGAGGCGGGCAAAGGCCTCTCCGGCCGGATAGGCCGACCAGTGCGGCGGGCGCAGGCGGGCGACGCGGCCGCCTTCCTGATCGATCGAGACCAGCAGGTGTTCGCGCCCGTGGATCGAGCGCAGATCATCGGTCAGCGCGCGCAATTGCTCTGGGTCCACGCAGTTGCGGCCGAACAGGATATAGCCTGCCGGATCGGCCTCCCGGAAGAAGGCACGCTCGTCCGCCGTAAGGTGCGGGCCGCCGAGGCCGAAGATCGCCGGAATCATGGGTGCAGCCTTGCAGGCATCCCCGCGTCAGGCAAGCGGATCAACCATCCGGAACGGGGAAAAGCCCCCCCCTGCCTCTACTTGATCTGGCAGTCGAGCCCGTCGGCCTTGAGCGCGCTGCACAGGCGCTCGGCCTCGGCGCGGCTCCCGGCGACCGCCTGCAAGCGGAACACCGTGCCGATATCGACCTTGCCTTCGATCACGCGGTGGCGGACGCCGGTCAGGGCATCGGTGCGGCGGGCGAGATCGGCCCAGCCCTGCTCGGCCCGTGCGCGCGAAGAATAGGCGGCCAGCTGCACGCCCACGCCCGACATGTCGGTGGGCGCTGCGGCAGGCTTTCCGGTAGCGGCAATGGTCGCGGCGGCGCTCGGCGCAGGCTTGGGCGCGGCCGGCGCAACCGCCGGCTCGCCCACCACCGCCTCGGTGGAAGCCCCCTCGCCCACCAGCGGCGCGATGTTGCCGGTGCCGGCGAATTGCTTTCCGCCCGGATCATCGGGGCGCTGCTTGATCGGGCCGGCGGGCGCTTCGATGATGCTGCCATCGGCCACCGCCTCGACCGTGGCCGAACGGTTCGAGACAAACCACACCGCGCCGACCACCAGCGCCAGCAACAGCATCAGCACGCCTGCGAAGCCGAGGATCTGGCCCATGTCGAGCCCGCCTGCGTCCTCGTCCTCGGCATCGGATTCGAGCCACGGAAGGTTGTCCGTATCGGCCAGATCAAGCTCGCCGTCGAAGCCGTCCAGCTCCTTGTATTCCGCATCGACCATCACGACAACACCAGCCCCCCAAAGGCCAAACTACATGCTTTCCACCGCCTCGACGCCGAGCACGCCGAGGCCATTGCGGATCACTTGCCCGATTGCCCGCGCAAGGAAAAGCCTTGCCGCAGTCAGACGCGCATCCTGTTCCACGATGAAGCGCTTTTCCGGACGGTCATTACCGAGGTTCCAGTAGGAATGAAGGTCGGCCGCCAGATCATAGAGGTAGAAGGCGATCCGGTGCGGCTCGCGCGCCCGTGCCGCAGCCTCGATCTCGCGCGGGAACTGCGCGGCGCGGGCGACCAGCGCCAGCTCCTCGGCCCCGAGCAGGTCAAGATCGGCGTCGGACGGCGCATGGCCCGTCTCGGCGGCCTTCCTCAGCGTCGAGCGGATCCGGGCATGGGCATATTGCACATAGAACACCGGATTGTCCTTCGAGGCTTCGACCACCTTGTCGAAGTCGAAATCCATCTGCGCATCGGGCTTGCGGGTGAGCATGGTGAAGCGCACCACGTCCTTGCCGACCATCTCGACGACATCGGCGAGCGTCACGAAATTGCCCGCGCGCTTCGACATCTTGAACGGCTGGCCTCCCTTCATCAGCTGCACCATCTGGACGAGCTTGACCTCGAAGGGCTTCGGCGCCGCCCCGTCCGCACTGGTCAGCGCGGCGACCGCAGCCTTGATGCGCTTCACCGTCCCGGCATGGTCCGCACCCCAGATATCGACCAGCGCGTCAGCATCCTGCGCCTTCTGGAAGTGGTAGGCGAGATCCGCCCCGAAATAGGTCCACGCGCCGGAGGACTTCTTGATCGGGCGATCCTGATCATCGCCGAACTTGGTCGAGCGGAAAAGCGGGAGCGAGACCGGCTCCCAGTCTTCCGGCGGAGCCTTGCCCTTGGGGGCTTCGAGGACGCCGTCATAGACGAGGTCATGCGCGCGCAGCCAGGCTTCTGCAGCATCGACCTTGCCCGAGGCCTGAAGTTCAGCCTCTGACGAGAACAGATCATGCCGGATGCCGAGCGTCGCCAGATCCTCGCGGATCATGTCCATCATCGCCGTCACCGCGCGGGTACGGAACAGGATCAGCCAGTCGGCTTCGGGCGCGGCGGCATAGGTGTCGCCGAACTCGGCAGCCAGCTGCTGGCCTACCGGCACAAGGTAGTCGCCCGGATAGAGGCCTTCGGGGATGGTGATGTCCTGCCCCAGCGCCTCAAGGTAACGCATGTGCACCGAGCGGGCGAGGACATCGACCTGCGCCCCCGCGTCGTTGACGTAATATTCCTTGGTGACGCGGTGTCCGGCGAATTCGAGCAGGCCGGCGAGTGCATCGCCCACCACCGCGCCGCGGCAATGGCCCATGTGCATCGGGCCGGTCGGATTGGCCGAGACATATTCGACATTGACCACCCGGCCCCCGCCCATCGCCGAGCGGCCGTAATCGGCGCCCAGCTGCGCGATTGCGGCGAGTTCTTCGCGCCAGGCGGCAGGGGCAAGGCGCAGGTTGATGAAGCCCGGCCCGGCAATCTCGGCGCTGGTGATCGCGGGGTGCGCGGCAAGCTTGGCGACAATCGCCTCGGCCAGCGCGCGCGGATTGAGGCCGGCGGGCTTGGCCAGCACCATCGTGGCGTTGGTGGCAAGGTCGCCATGCGAGGGATCGCGCGGCGGCTCGAGCGTGACGTTGGCGAAGACCGTGCCCGCGGGCAGCGTGCCTTCGGCCACCAGTTCGGTCAGCACGGTTTCGATCAGCGCCGTGTAGGCGGCATAGAGAGTCTTGGGTTGGGTCATCGTGGTCTCGTGCGGTGTGCGCGGAATATCGCGCGTGCAAAGAAGGAAGCGGGGTCCCGGGTCAAGCCCGGGAAGACGCAGGATCGAAATCCCCCACCGACGCCGCAGGCGTCGCGAGCGCACGCGCGCGAGCCGCAGGTGCCCCGTAGCGGAGCGGAGGGAACAGCACCGAGGACGCGGGCGCGGAGGCGCCCGCGAAAAACTAGCGCCTTACGTTATACGCCAGCTGATCCTCGGTCAGCTGGAAGCCGACCAGCATTTCGAAGCGGGTGCGGGCAATCGCCGCCTTCACTTCGGGATCGGCCAGCGGATCGAGCGCAGCCTCGGTATCGCCGGCGCGTCGTCGGCGGGTGATCTTCTCGCGGATATCCTCGGGCAGCGCGGCATCGGCGCGGTTCACGTAGGAACCGGCCTTGGCGGTCGCCACGGCGCGCTCCTGCCCGTCGGCAAAGGTCAGGGTGACTTCGCCCACGCGCTTGCTGACCACGGCATTGCCGCCGCGCAGAACGGTGACGAAATAGGGGAGCGTCACCGTCCGGCTGCCACGCACATCGGCGCGGCGGGCGTGAACTTCAAAGGTCGCCTCGCTGTAGACCTGCTCGGCGCTGTCATTGCAGTTGGCGCGCAGATTGGTGATCGCCGCGCTGACATCGAGGCTCGCGGTGCTGCGATCCTCGCCCGGTGCGAAGGTGGTGATATCGCCGGTGTAGTCGGGAATCCCGACCGCCGGACAGGTGCTCAGCACCGAGGTGATGCCGACGCCCTGATCGAGCACCAGTTCGCCTTCGCTGGCACAGCCGGCCAGCGCCGCCAAAGCAGCAAGGCTGAAGAGGGCGGGGACAGGAAGAACGCGGGTGCGAGACATCATCGAGAGGCCGTCCTCAAAAACCGGATCCGTTTGCGCAACAGTTGCACAAGCACGCCCTAGCGAGGACGGGCGGCTTGCGCTAGAGGGTGAGACATGAACGCGCCCTTTCCCGCATCCGATGCTCCCGCCGCCGAGCTGCCGCCGCTCAACCTGCTGATCGCCGCCCCGCGCGGTTTCTGCGCCGGGGTCGACCGGGCGATCGAGATCGTCGAGAAGGCGCTCGAACGCTATGGCTCGCCGGTCTATGTCCGCCACGAGATCGTCCACAACAAATATGTCGTCGAAGGGCTGAAGGCCAAGGGCGCGATCTTTGTCGAGGAACTCGACGAGGTGCCCGACGATGCGCCGGTGGTGTTCAGCGCCCACGGCGTGCCCAAGGCGGTGCCGGCCGAGGCCAAGCGCCGCCAGCTGCTCTATGTCGATGCCACCTGCCCGCTGGTCAGCAAGGTCCACCGCCAGGCCGAACGCCAGATCGAGAAAGGCCGCCACATCATCTTCATCGGCCACGAAGGCCACCCCGAGGTGATCGGCACCATGGGCCAGGTGGAACCGGGCCAGATGACGCTGGTGGAAACCATCGAGGATGTCGACAAGCTGCCCTTCGATGCCGACGAGGAACTCGCCTACCTGACCCAGACGACGCTCTCGGTCGATGACACGCGCGAAGTGATCCAGGCGCTCGAATGGCGCTATCCCAACATCTCCGGTCCGCGCGCGGAAGACATCTGCTATGCCACCTCGAACCGTCAGGCGGCGGTCAAGGAACTGGCGCATGACTGCGATCTGGTGCTGGTGATCGGCTCGCCCAATTCCTCCAACGCGCTGCGGCTGGTGGAAGTGGCCGAGCGGCTGGGCACGCCCGCCAAGCTGATCCAGCGCGCAGCCGAGATCGATTTCGGATGGCTCGAAGGAGTCAGGACGCTCGGCCTCACCGCCGGGGCCTCGGCACCCGAAATCCTCGTGCGCGAGGTCGTTGCCGCGCTCGCGGCACGGCACACGATCCACGAGAAGGAAATCACCGCCACGGTCGAGAAGATGGTGTTCAAGCTGCCCCGCCAGCTGACCGAATAGGCGCGAGGGCAGCGGTTTGGCGGTCTATACCCACCTCGGGGCGGAAGACCTCGCGCGGCTGATCGCGCAATATGACGTGGGCGATCTGGTATCGGCCAAGGGCATTGCCGAGGGCGTGTCGAACTCGAACTGGCTGGTCGAGACCACCGGCAGCAAGGAGGGCAAGGAGGGCAGCGGCACGCGCTTCATCCTGACACTCTACGAGCGGCGGATCGACTATGCCGATCTGCCCTATTTCCTCGATCTGCTCGATCACCTCGCCGCGCGCGGCTGCCCGGTGCCGCGCACCATGCATGATCGCGAGGGCGCATCCTTCCGGATGGTCGAAGGCAAGGCCGCCGCGCTGATCGAATTCCTCCCCGGCGTCTCGCCCACCCGCCCCACGCCCGCACAGGCGCGCAGCATCGGCGCGGTGCTGGCGCAGCTGCACCTTGCCGCGCGCGATTTTCCCCGCGCCCGCGCCAATGCGATGAATTTTGCCGCGAGCGCGGCGATCCTCGATGCCTGCGGGGCAGAACGGCTGGCGACCATCCACTCGGATCTTCCCGCGATGCTGGCCGAGGCCCGCGCCGCCGCGGCGCTCGATCTGACGGCCCTGCCGCAATCGCAGACCCACACCGATCTCTTCCCCGACAATGTGCTGATGCTGGGCGATGCGGTGACGGGCCTCATCGATTTCTACTTCGCCTGTACCGGGCCGATGGTGCTCGATCTGGCGGTGACCCATGCCGCATGGTGTTTTGACCGCGCCAACCACTATGACCCCGCGCTCGGCACCGCGCTGATCGAGGGGTATGAAAGCGTGCGCCCGCTGGAGAGCGCAGAGCGCGCGCTGTTTGCGCCGGTCGCCAAGGGGGCGTGCCTGCGGTTCGTCGCTAGCCGCGCGGAAGACTGGCTCGACACCCCCGAGGATGCCCTCGTCACCCGCAAGGACCCGATGCAATTTGTGGACCGCTGGCGGTTTTACGACGCGCAAGGGGCCGCGCTGCTTGCCTGACCCGCGTCTGCGCCCCTAGGGGCTTCAACCGATGAGACAGGTCGACATCTTCACCGACGGTGCGTGCAAGGGCAATCCGGGTCCCGGCGGCTGGGCTGCGATCCTGCGCAGCGGCGGGCACGAGAAAGAGTTGGTCGGCGGCGAGGGCGATACCACCAATAACCGGATGGAGATGACCGCGATCCTGCGCGGCCTCACCGCGCTCAAGGAACCCTGCGCGGTCACCGTCCACACCGACAGCCGCTATGTCATCGACGGCATGACCCAGTGGATCTTCGGCTGGCAGAAGCGCGGCTGGGTCAACGCGGCGAAGAAACCGGTCGCCAACGAGGATCTGTGGCGCGAACTGATCGCGGCGGTGCGTCCGCACAAGGTATCGTGGGAATGGGTGAAGGGCCATGCCGGCCACCCCGAGAACGAGCGCTGCGACGCGCTGGCCAGCGCAGAGGCGGCGCGGCAGGCGGGGGGATAAGGTTGAAAACCCGCTCGCCCTGAGCCTGTCGAAGGGCCGTACTCCTCTTGGTTGCAACTTGCGCGCATGCTCAAGAAAAGCGGTCCTTCGACAAGCTCAGGACGAACGGCAGATGCCGGAATCAGCTATTATCTTCGACCTCGGCGCCGGGGCCGTTCTTCTTGATCGAATCGATCGCGTTCTGCGCGCTGGCCTTCGATGCGTAGCCTTCGGTCGAGAACATCACTTCCGAATTGTACTTGAACCGCACGCGGTATTCGCCAGCCTTGTCCTTGTAGATCTCGAATGTGTGCGCCATCGGGCCCTCCTCGTCTGATGTGGTGCTGCTGTTCAGCACGCCTTTACCATACACAGCCCGCGCCCGCTGGCTAGCGGGCAAAGCGCGCCGGAGAATAGCGGGACGGATCGATCCCTGCGGTCATCGCATCGGGGGCAAGGCCGAGCGCGATCTGCGCCCCCAGACGCGCTGCGGCAGGGGCAGTCTGGATGCCGAAGCCGCCCTGGCCTGCAAACCAGAAAAACCGCGGTTCCGCAGGGTCCGCGCCATAGACCGGCAGCCGGTCGGGCGCGAAGCTCCTGAGGCCGGCCCAGCGCCGTTCAAGCCCGGCGATGTGCCAGTCGCTCACCTGTTCGAAGCGGTCGATCGCGATTGCCACATCGAGCTCGTCAGGCGCGGCGTCGACCGGATCGGAGGGCACCTCGTCATGCGGGCTCAGCCACAGGCGGCCATTGTCGGGCTTGAAGTAGAAGCCTTCATTGATGTCGAGCACCAGCGGCAGATTGGCGGGCGCGGGCGGATCGACGCGCAGTTGCACCACGGTGCGACGCAGCGGCTGGATGCCGAGCGGGGCGATCCCGGCGAGGCCTGCGACCTGATCGGCCCAGGCGCCTGCAGCATTGACGATGCGCGCCGCGCGGTAGACCCCGCCCGACGCCGTGACGATGCGCCAGCCGTCATCATCGCGCATCAGCCCGGTAATCCGCGCGCGGCAGGCCAGCTCCACCCCGCCCCGCCGCGCGATGGCGAGGTAGTGCTGGTGCAGCCCTGCGACATCGATGTCGGCGCAGGCCGGTTCGTGGATCGCATCGCACCAGTCGGGATGCATGGCCGGCACCAGCCGTTCCATCCCCGCGCGGTCGAGCCGTTCGATGGTCACGCCCGTGCCGGCGAAGGTCTCCACGAAAGCGTCCATCGCCGCGCGATCCTCGGCCCGCCCGACATAGAGCGCGCCGCGCGGGGAGAGAAAGCCGTGCTCGGCAAGATAGGGCCCCGAGGCCAGCGTCAGCGGCACCACGCCCGGGCCGCCGTAGCACTCCTCCCAGAACGCCGCCGAGCGGCCGGTGGAATGGTAGCCGGGCGCATCCTCGGCCTCGAGCAGCAGCACCCGCGCATGGGGCGAAAGCTCCGCTGCAAGGCTCGCGCCCGCCATCCCGGCGCCGATCACCGCAAAATCGTAGATCATCGGGCAGGCGTCGCTGTGTCGAGGAATTGCGCGATGCGCGCCATCACGCGGTTACGCACCGCATCGACCTCGCGCAGGATCTCGTGATGCGCCTCGGCGCCAAAGGCCACCATCTCGCCCCTGGGCAGGCGGCGGGCGGCGCGCAGATTGGCGCGGTGGCTCACCAGCTTGTCTGAGCTGGTCGAGAAGATCAGCACCGGCACCTGCACCTTTTCGAGCGCGCCGGACGCTTCGAGCAGGCGGGCCGAGGCATAGGCGCGTTCGACCCAGCGCCAGCTCGCCGGGCCCATCACCAGTTCGGGCCGGTGATCGCGCCACCATTGTTCATCGGCATAGCGGACCGGATCATGGGTGAGCAGGTTCGCGCGCCCCGCCGGAAGCACGCCCGGCTTCTCGCTCCACTTCCACGCCTGCCGCGCGGGATCGCCCAGCGCGCACATCATCCGCGCGACGGCATGGAGCGCCGGGAGCGGCAGCGGCGGGCCGTTGATGCCGGTCATCGGCGCGCTCAGCACCACGGCATCGGGGGCAACCCTGCCCTCCACCAGCGCGCGCAGCACCAGATGCCCGCCCATCGAATGGGCCGCGAGCACATGCGGCCCCGGGGTCTCGGCCACCCACAGCGCCCACAGCTGCGCAAGATCATCGACCCAGATCGCGAAATCCTCGATGTGGCCGGTGACCGCATCCTTGCCCAGCCGCCCCGATCCTGCCTGCCCGCGCCAGTCGGAGGCGGTCACCCGCCAGCCGGCGCGGTGCCATTGCTCGAGCGTCTCGAGATATTTTTCGTAAGCATCGCCGCGCCCGGGAAGGAACAGGATCGACCCGCGCACCGGCGCATCAGCACCGGGCCAGTCGATCCGGCGCACCGCATGGCCATCGCCCGCATGCCAAACACTCTCGCGCGCCGCAGGGGGAATGGCCCTGCGGTCGATGCCCCCGGAATCGCGCAAATCGTAAATGGGGAGCCTCCGAGCGTGGTTACTATTTGGTAAGCATAGGCCTGTAACACAGAGCCGAAGACAACCCGAGAGCACAAGCGCACTCGGCAACTTCGGGGGCACGATGTTGACGACCACCATTCACTACGGGCTGCTGATTGCCTTGGCAATCGCGCTGGTTTTCGCCGCTTTCACCGACATGCGCCGGCGCCAGATCGACAACTGGCTGAACGCGGCGGTGGCGCTGGCAGCACCGGCTTTCTGGTGGTCGAGCGGCCTGTCGCTGTGGCCCGATGTCGCGCTGCAGGTCGGCGTTGCCTTTGCCGCCTTCGTGCTGCTTGCCGGAATGTTCGCGCTCAAGATGATGGGCGGCGGCGATGTGAAGCTGCTGACCGCGCTGGCGCTGTGGATCCAGTGGGACATCTTCCTCCAGCTGCTGGTGGTGATGGCGATCGCCGGGGGCATCCTCACCGTCATCATGGCCGGCTGGCACGCCATGCGTCGCCAGCGCGAGAAACTGGCGATTCCCTACGGGGTCGCGATCGCGATCGGCGGCCTGTGGGTGCTCTACTTCAACCTTCTGCCCGCAGCATCGCCTGCGATGGCCGCAGCATAACCCGATTTTAACCAATCAGGACTTACGCATCGAAACCTTACCTGCCCGGTGACGAAACCACGGGCGATTACGAGGGGGCTTAAACAGCCATGGATAGGAAGAAACTGGTTCTGCTGATTGGCGCACTGATCATCGCGATCGGAACCGCCTTTGCTGCACGGAGCATCTTCGCCGGAGGCGCGGCCCCTGCTGCCGAAGCCGCCGCCCCGACCGGACCGCGAGTCCTGGTCGCCAAGCGTGCGCTGACCGCAGGCACCATCATCACCGCCGATGCGCTGGGCTTCCAGCCCTGGCCCAAGGAGCTGGTGAAGGACGCCTATTACATCGACGGCGAAGCCAATATGGAAAAGCTGCTCGGCACGGTCGTCCGATTCCCGATCACCGCAGGTGAGCCGGTCACGCAGGGCTCGCTGGTGGCCCCGGGCGACCGCGGCTTCCTTGCTGCCGCTCTCGGGCCGGGCATGCGCGCTGTCACCGTTCCGGTGTCGGCGATGACCGGTGTTGCCGGCTTCGTCTTCCCGGGCGACCGGGTCGACCTGGTGCTGACCCAGACGGTCGAGGGCGAAGAAGGTCCCTCGCTGCGCGCCGCCGAAACGGTGATCCGCAACCTGCGCGTGCTCGCCACCGACCAGACCACCGAAACCACCACCGACGAGAACGGCAAGACCGTCGTGACCGCGTTCCGCACCGTCACGCTCGAAGTCACCCCGAAGATCGCCGAGAAGGTCGCCGTGGCCCAGACCATCGGGACGCTCAGCCTCGCGCTGCGCTCGCTGGCCGATAATGACGCCGAACTCGAGCGGGCGATTGCCGCGGGCGATGTCACCATCCCCGACAACGCCACCCCCGAGCAGGAAGAGCGTCTGCTCAAGGCTGCCATGGCCCGTCCGATCGACAAGGGCGCCAGCTTTGTGACCGGCGGCGACGTCTCGCGCTTCCAGCGCAAGACCATGCCGGCCCAGGAAGCCTCGAAGCCGCAATACACCCCGGCCGCACCCGGTGTGCCGGCGCAGGTCAACAACACGCCGGTCTACAAGGGCCCGAGCGTCCGCGTGACCCGCGGCAAGGAGACCGAGGAAACCCCGGTCAGCAGCGGGATCGTGCGCACCCAGTCGAACGCGACCCGTCGCACCGGCCAGGTGATCAGCTCGACCATGGGCAACTGAGGGGAATGACCATGGGTCTCAATCACACGCACGCGCACCAAGTTGCCACTGGCAAACCCGAGGGGAGCCGCAAAATGACTCTGAACCTGAAAGCCAAGCTGTTGCTCGCCGCGATGGTGGCTGCACCGCTCGCCACCATGCCGGCGGCAACCGCCACCGCACAGCAGGTCGTCAAGCCGTCGCAGGAAATCGTCCTGTCGATCGGCAAGGGCGAACTGGTGACCGTGCCGGGCGCGATGGCCGACGTGTTTGTCGCCAATGACGACGTCGCCGACGTGCAGATCAAGTCGCAGCGCCAGCTCTATGTCTTCGGCAAGGCCGGCGGCGAGACCACGATCTACGCCAGCAACGAACGCGGCGACGTGATCTTCTCGGCCAATATCCGGGTCGGCTCGAACATCGGCAGCGTCGATCAGATGCTGGCGCTGGCCATGCCCGATGCCAAGATCGCGGTTTCGACCATGGGCGCGGACACCGTGCTGCTGACCGGCACCGTCGGCTCGCCCGAGGATGCTGCCGAGGCCGAGCGCCTTGTGCAGGCCTTCCTGGGTGAAAAAGCCAACGTCATCACCCGCGTGCGCACCGCCACGCCGTTGCAGGTCAACCTCAAGGTCACCATCGCCGAAGTCAGCCGTTCGCTGCTGCGCGCGATCGGCGGCAACCTCAACAACATCGATGGTTCGAGCGGCTTCCGCTTCGGCGTCGGCACGGGCCGCCCGATCGGCGGTGAGAGCTTCCGCACCGACGGCCCGCTCGGGGTCGGCAACGAGGTTGCGCAGGCTGCCTTCGTTCTTCCCGACGGCACGGAAATTCCCGGGCCTGCGGTCAGCTCGCGCGGGGGCACCACCATCGCGGGCCTGGGCCGCCTGTTCGGGATCGACATGCTCGGCGCGCTCGACCTGTCGGAGCGTCTGGGCCTCGTCAACACCCTGACCGAACCCAATCTCACCGCGCTTTCGGGCGAAACCGCGACCTTCCTCGCGGGCGGCGAATTCCCGATCCCGATCGCACAGGGCCTCGGCCAGGTGACGGTGCAGTTCCGCCAGTTCGGCGTGAGCCTCGCCTACACCCCGACGGTGCTTTCGAACGGCCGCATCTCGATGCGCGTGCGTCCGGAAGTGTCCGAGCTGTCGACGCAAGGCTCGATCACGCTCAACGGCTTCCAGGTGCCTGCCCTTACCACCCGTCGCACCGAAACCACGGTGGAGTTGGGTTCGGGCCAGAGCTTCATGATCGCTGGGCTGATGAGCGCCAATTCGCAGAACCTGCTCGACAAGGCTCCCGGCCTCGGCGACGTGCCGATCCTCGGAAACCTGTTCCGCAGCCGCGAATTCCGCAAAGGCGAAACCGAGCTGGTGATCGTCGTCACCCCCTATCTGGTGAAGCCGGTCGACGCCAAGGACATCAAGCTGCCGACCGACGGTTACCGTTCGGCGGGCGAGCTGGAGCAGTTCCTCGGCTTCCAGGGCAATGCCGGCGTGTCGGGCGAACAGCGCCCTGCCCCGGTGTCCTCGCAGCCCGAAGCCCCGCAGCCCAAGGTGAGCGCCGCCGATCCGGCCGCGATCGTCCCCAACGCTCCGGAAGCGCCGCGCCGCGCCGAAAAGAAGGGCCGCAAGGACCAGCGCGAAGCCAGCGCCGCCACCCCGGGCTTCAGCCTCTAACGTGAGAAAGGTGACCACAATGCCTGTTGCACGACCGAACACTCTGACGGGACGTCTGGGCCGCGCGCCCGGACTCGCTCTCGCTCTCACGCTTGGCCTCGGGCTCGCCGGTTGCGGCGGTATGCCGACCAACACGAGCCTCTATTCCACCAAGCAGCCGGTGGTCGAGCGGACCAATTTCACGCTCGACGTCAACACCAGCCCCTCGGGCCTGCCGATCTCGGAACTCCAGCGCCTCAACGGCTGGTTCGAGACGATGGACCTGCGCTATGGTGATCGCATCGCGATCGAGAACCCCGGCCAGAACCCGGCGGTGACCAATGCGATCCGCGATCTGGCGGGCCGTTATGGCCTGATCATCAGCGATATCGCGCCGGCAACGGCGGGGATGATCCAGCCGGGCCAGGCCCGCGTGGTGATCACCCGTTCGAGCGCTGCGGTGCCGGGCTGCCCGGACTGGTTGGCCAATTCGGACATGAACTACACCAACGGCACCAGCCCCAATTTCGGCTGCGCCGTGAACAGCAATCTCGCCGCGATGGTGGCCGACCCGCAGGATCTGCTGGAAGGCAAGCAGGGCTCGGGTGAAACCGTGCTCGCGACCTCGAACAAGGCGATCAAGACCTTCCGCGATGCCGCTCCGACCGGCGCGAACGGGTTGATGGATGCAACCGCCGGTGGCGGCGGCGGCGGCGGCGGTGGCGGCACCGGAGGAGGTAACTAAGCCATGAATGCTCCCTGGAAATCGGGTCTGCCCGGCAATCGCGATCCGTTTGCGGCCTATATCTGCGACGACAACGCGCTCGACGTCCTGCGTCCGGTCGTGATCGAGCTCGGCTGGCAGCCGGAGAAGTGCAACAAGGGCGGCCTGCGCAACGCAGTGCAATCGCTCTCGGTCAGCGCCTCGCCCGCCATCCTCGTGGTCGACCTCTCGGAAAGCGGCGATCCGCTCAACGACATCAACGCGCTCGCCGAAGTCTGCGAGCCGGGCACGGTGGTGATCGCCATCGGCCAGGTCAACGACGTGCGCCTCTACCGCGATCTGCTCTCGAGCGGGATTCACGACTATCTGCTCAAGCCGCTCTCGGCGCAGCAGGTGCATGATGCGCTCAACCAGGCGCTGGCGGTGTTCATGAGCCCCAAGGGCGGGGATTCGGACTCGTCGCGTCGCCACATCTCGACCGCCGTGGTCGGGACCCGCGGCGGCGTCGGCGCCTCGACCATCGCCACTTCGCTGGCATGGCTGTTCAGCGAGCAGCACAAGTCACCGACCGCGCTGCTCGATCTCGACGTGCATTTCGGCACCGGCGCGCTGGCGCTCGATCTCGAACCGGGCCGCGGCCTGACCGACGCGATCGAGAACCCGAGCCGCATCGACCCGCTGTTCATCGAACGCGCCATGGTGCGCGCCAATGACAACCTGTCGATCCTCTCGGCCGAAGCGCCGATCAGCCAGCCGCTGATGACCGACGGGGCCGCCTTCGTGCAGCTGGGGGATGAATTCCGCCAAGCGTTCGAAATGACGGTGATCGATCTGCCGCGCAACATGCTGATCAACTTCCCGCAGCTGATGGCTGACGTGAATCTGGTGCTGCTGACCTGCGAACTGACGCTCGCCTCGGCGCGCGACACCATCCGGATCCTGTCGTGGCTCAAGACCAATGCCGCGCACGCCCATCCGATGATCGTCGCCAACAAGGTGCAGCCCTCCCTCGCGGAAATCAGCAAGGCCGATTTCGAAGCCTCGATCGAGCGCAAGATCGACTTCATGGTGCCCTATGATTTCAAGGCCGCCTCGAATTCGGCCAAGCTGGGTCAGGTGTTCGTCGATGCCAACCGTTCGAGCAAGGCGACCGCGGCCATCCGCCAGATCGCCGAGCGCGTGATGGGGGCCAATGCCGAAGACCTTTCGGCTGCATCGCAAGAAAAGAAGTCGCTGCTTGGCGGGTTCGATTTCAAGTCGCTGCTGGCCAAGAAGGCCAAGCCCGAACCCGAAGTGGCAGACTGACAGGTGCCCCGTGGCGGCGGGCGGCCGGCGACATGATCGCCGGCCCGCCCGCCCCTCACGCGGGGAAACAAGATTGATCCGGCGCGGCAGCCCCGCGCAGCAAGGCAGGAAGCTTCAGCATGGACTTTTTCCAATCCCTGCTCATCACGACGGTGATCTTCGCCGTACTGGTTGTCGGCTATCTGGGAGTATCCGGATCAGGCGCGGCCAAGGCGCAGAAGCGCCGGATGCAGGCGCTGCGCTTCCGCCATTCGGAAAGCGTGGACGCAAAGGTCGACGCACAGTTCAAGCGCGCCGTCGCCGCCCGCAAGCCCAAGGGCTACAAGGTCGCCGGCTCCGGCTCGCGCACCGAAGCCCTCGCTGTCCGCCTGGAGCGCACTGGCAAGGACTGGTCGGTCTCGCAATATATCTACACCTCGCTGGGCCTCGGCATTGCGGTGGCCGTGATCGTCTTCATCCAGAGCGGCGCACCGATGCTGTCGCTGGGGATCGGCGGCGCTGTCGGCGCGGGCATCCCGCACATGGTGGTGGGCTATTTCATTAAGAAGCGCACCAATGCCTTCATCACCAAGTTCCCCGACGCGCTCGAACTGCTGGTTCGCGGCCTGCGCTCGGGCCTACCCGTGACCGAGACGCTGGGCGTCGTGTCGCAGGAAGTCCCCGGCCCCGTAGGCTTCGAATTCCGCGGCATCGTTGACCGGATCAAGGTCGGCAAGACCATGGAAGACGCGTTGCAGGACACGGCCGACAAGCTCGGCATTGCCGAATTCAACTTCTTCACCATCACCCTGGCGATCCAACGCGAGACCGGCGGTAACCTTGCCGAAACGCTCTCGAACCTCGCCGACGTGCTGCGCAAGCGCGGCCAGATGAAGCTGAAGATCAAGGCGATGAGCTCGGAATCCAAGGCCTCGGCCTATATCGTCGGCTCGCTGCCCTTCATCGTCTTTGCGATGATCGCCTGGGTCAACCCCGAGTATATCGGCGGCTTTTTCACCGATGATCGCCTGATCGTGGCTGGCCTCGGCGGGCTCACCTGGATGGGCATCGGCGTCGCTATCATGGCCAAGATGGTCTCCTTCGAAATCTGATCCGGGACACAAGCGATGATCGATCAACCCACCGGACCTATGCTGCTCGGTTTCGACGTGATCATGGTCGGCACCGTGCTGGCCGGCCTTGCCGCCTTCGCGATGGTGCTGGCGATCTATGCCGCCGTCACGATCCGCGATCCGATGGCCAAGCGCGTCAAGGTGCTCGAAGCCCGCCGCGAACAGCTCAAGGCCGGGATCATCACCTCCTCGGCCAAGAAGCGCACGCGCCTGACCCGCCGCACCAGCAACACCGACAAGGTCAAGGAAAACCTGTCGAAGCTGAACGTGCTGCAGGACAGCCAGATCAAGGTGATCCAGCAGAAGCTGGCCCATGCCGGCTATCGCAACAAGGAACTGGCCTATTTCATCATCGGCGCCCGCGCGATCCTGCCGCTGGTGGTGGGCGCCATCGCCGGCCTGATGATCTATGTCGTCGAATTCTGGCCCACCTGGGGCCCGATGACCCGCCTCGGCGCCTTCGCGATGACGGTCTTCCTGTCCTACAAGGGCCCGGAAATCTTCCTCAAGAACAAGGCCAGCAAGCGCACCAAGGAAATCCAGAAGGGCCTGCCCGACGCGCTCGATCTGCTGGTGATCTGCGCCGAAGCCGGCCTTACCGTCGACGCCGCCTTCAACCGCGTCGCCAAGGAACTGGGCCGCGCCTATCCCGAACTGGGCGACGAATTCGCCCTCACCGCGATCGAGCTATCCTTCCTCAACGAGCGCCGCCTAGCCTTCAACAACCTCGCCTACCGCGTCAATCTGGAAGCAGTGAAGGGCGTGGTGACGACCATGATCCAGACCGAACGCTACGGGACCCCGCTGGCCTCAGCGCTGCGCGTGCTCTCGGCCGAATTCCGCAACGAGCGCATGATGCGCGCCGAGGAAAAGGCCGCGCGTCTGCCCGCGATCATGACCGTGCCGCTGATCCTGTTCATTCTGCCGACGCTGTTCATCGTCATTCTCGGCCCGGCGGCCTGTTCGATCTCCGACGCGCTGATCGGCCCAGGCTCGGCCATGGGCGGCGGCGGCTAACCGGACAAGACGCCCCATCCCGCTGCGCCCATGGCGGCGCGGCGGGATGGCGGCGCCCTACCTCTGCCCGCGCGCCATTTCTCCCGCGCGCTGCCGGATCGCTTCCAGCATATCGCGCAGGCCCTGTTGCTGATCCGGAGCAAAGCCGCTCAGCAGATCGCGCTCGGTCGCCAGCGCCAGCGGCATCACCTCGCCATGGATCGCGCGCCCCTCGCCCGTCAGTTCGAGCAGGTGCGAGCGCCCGTCATCCGGATTGGGCACGCGCGCCACCAGCCCGCGTTCCTCCAGCACCTTGACCGCGCGGTTGACCGCGACCTTGTCCATCAGCGTGGCCGTGGTAAGATCGCGCTGGGTCATGCTGCCGGCATCTCCCAGCACCGCCATCACCCGCCATTCCGGCACCTTGAGCGCAAAGCGGTTGCGATAGCGCTCGGCGATCAGATCGCTCACCGCGTTGGAGGCGACCGACAGCTGATAGGGCAGGAACCCGGCCAGCCGCCCGCCATCCTCGCCCGCGCCCGTCTCACTCATAGGGGCGCGCATCCCACCAGGGGTAGAAATCGGGCATGTCGGCGCTCACCTTGCCGGGATAGGCGGGGGGGCGCTTTTCGAGGAAGCTGGCAATGCCCTCCTTGGCATCGGCCCCGCGGCTGAGGCGATAGATCGCGCGGCTATCGATCTTGTGCGCCTCCATCGGGTGATCGGTGGCGGCTAGACGCCACATCATCGCGCGCGTCATCGCCACGGAAATGGCCGAGGTGTTGTCGGCAATCTCGCGCGCCAGCGATTGGGCGGCGGGGAGCAGATCCTCGGGCGCATGGACCGAACGCACCAACCCGCCCGCCTTTGCTTCCTCGGCATCGAAGATCCGGCCGGTATAGCACCATTCGAGCGCCTGGCTGATGCCGACGATGCGCGGCAGGAACCAGCTCGATGCGGCCTCGGGCACGATCCCGCGCCGGGCAAAGACAAAGCCGTAGCGCGCGGTAGAACTGGCAAGGCGGATATCCATCGCAAGCTGCATCGTCGCGCCGACGCCCACGGCGACCCCGTTGCAGGCGCTGATCAGCGGCTTCCTGCTTTCAAACAGGCGCAAGGTGAGCAGCCCGCCGCCGTCGCGCACGCGGCTGTCCGAGAGGCTCTCGACCGTATCGCCGCTGGAGAACACCTGACCGCCGCCTTCGGGGGTTAGATCGGCCCCGGCGCAGAAGGCGCGCTCGCCGCTGCCGGTGAAGATCACCGCGCGCACAGAATCATCGGCGTCGATATCGTCCATCGCCGCCATGATCTCCTCGCCCATGGTGCGGGTATAGGCGTTGAGCTTGTCCGGGCGGTTCAGGGTGATCGTGGCGATGCCATCGGCCTTGGTGACGATGATCTGGGTGGTGTCGGTCATGGGGGTCCCTCTCGTGATGTGGGCCTGTGATGCCATGGTGGGCGCAAAAGAAAACCCCCGCAAAAGCGAGGGTCTGGCAGCGCTCCGGATGGCGGCGGGAGGGGGCGCGGAACAGGAAAAGGGGGCCGGAAAGGGTCGAATCCAGCCCCCCCTAGACCCCCTCTAGACCCCGCTTGCCTGCGGGACGGCGGATGTTTCACGTGAAACATTCGCCGCCCTGAATGGCCTTAGCGCGGTGCCATCCGGATCGCGCCGTCGATGCGGACGTCCTCGCCGTTGAAGTAGCCGGTCTCGATCATGGTCATGGCGAGCTTGGCATATTCCACCGGCATGCCGAGGCGCTTGGGGAACGGCACGCTGGCGGCCAGTGCATCGCGCACGTTCTGCGGCGCGGCGGCGAGCAGCGGGGTGTCGAAGATGCCCGGCAGGATGGTGTTGACGCGAATGCCCTCGTTCATGAGGTCACGCGCGATGGGGAGCGTCATGCCGATAACGCCCGCCTTCGAAGCCGAGTAAGCCGCCTGACCGATCTGGCCGTCCTCGCCCGCGACCGAAGCGGTGTTCACGATCGCCCCGCGCTCGCCGAACTCGTCGAGCGGATCGAGGGTCATCATGCCGGCGGCCGACTTGGCGATGCAGCGGAAGGTGCCGATCAGGTTGACCTGAATGACGAAATCGAAAGCGCTGACGGGGAAGTGCTTGATCGAGCCGTCTTCCTTGGAGCGGCTGGCGGTTTTGATCGCGTTGCCGATCCCGGCGCAGTTCACCAGAATGCGCTCCTGCCCATGGGCGGCGCGGGCCTTGGCGAAACCGGCGTCGACGTCTTCCTCGCTGGTGACGTTGACCTTGCAGAAGATGCCGCCGAGTTCGGCTGCGAGGGCTTCGCCCTTTTCCTCGTTCATGTCGAAGATCGCGACCTTCGCGCCCTTGGCAGCCAGCGCGCGCGCAGTCGCCGCGCCGAGGCCCGAGGCACCGCCGGTGATGACGGCGGGGGTATTGGCAGAAACTTCCATTATGTATTTCCTCTCAATCAACTTCGTCATCCCGGCGAAGGCCGGGATCTCGAGCGGATGGGTGGGCCTTTGCGGCCCTGGGCCCCGGCCTTCGCCGGGGTGACGGGGTAGGTCAGAGGCTCTCGATGATGGTCACATTGGCAACGCCGCCGCCTTCGCACATGGTCTGGAGGCCATACTTCTTGCCGTGCCGCTTGAGCGCGTGGACGAGGGTCGCCATCAGCTTGGTGCCCGACGCGCCCAGCGGGTGGCCGAGCGCAATCGCGCCGCCGTGAACATTGAGCTTTTCCGGGTCAGCCCCGGTGTGCTTGAGCCATGCGAGCGGGACGCTCGCGAAAGCTTCGTTGACTTCGAACAAGTCGATATCATTGATCGTCATGCCGGCGCGCTGGAGGGCGCGGTCGGTGGCGAAGAGCGGCTCTTCGAGCATGATCACCGGATCGCCTGCCGTCACCGTCAGGTTGTGGATGCGCGCCAGCGGGGTGAGGCCGTGGGCCTTGAGCGCGGCTTCCGACACCACCAGCACCGCCGAGGAACCGTCGCAGATCTGGCTCGACGAGGCCGCGGTGATCGCGCCATCGGGCGAGAGCAGCTTGACACCTGCAATGCCTTCAAGCGTCGCATCGAAGCGGATGCCTTCGTCCACTGCGTGGTGCGCAGGGCCTTCCGGGGTCTCGATTTCCACTGCCACGATCTCGCGATCGAAGGCGCCCGCCTTGGTCGCGGCGATGGCCCGCTGGTGGCTTTCGTAAGCAAAGCGATCGAGATCGTCCTTGGTGAAGCCGTGCTTCTTGACGATCATCTCGGCGCCCATGAACTGGCTGAAATTGATCCCCGGCCACTTCGCCTCGATCCCGTCGGCCTTGCTGTAGAGGCCTTCCTTCATGTGCAGCGTGACGTTGGAGCCCATCGGCACGCGGGTCATGCTCTCGACGCCGCTGGCGATCACCACGTCCTGCGTGCCGCTGAGCACGGCCTGCGCGGCGAACTGGATCGCCTGCTGCGAGGAGCCGCACTGGCGATCGATGGTGACGGCAGGGGTCGACTGCGGGAGCAGCTTCGAGGCCAGCACACCCATCCGGCCGACCTGCATCGCCTGCTCGCCCGCCTGGCTGACGCAGCCGGTCACCACATCGTCGATGGCCTTGGGGTCGATGCCCGAGCGCTCGACCACCGCATCGAGCGACTTCGCCAGCAGATCGACCGGGTGCACCCCGGCCAGACGCCCGCCGCGCCGGCCACCGGCTGTGCGAACCGCTTCGACGATATAGGCAGTGCTCATCTCTCTCTCCTTGAAATCCGGCTACGGAAAAGGCGCGGGCGCAATCAGTTGCTGTTCGCCACTTGCCTTGCGGCAACCCGCCTATTGAAGCCGAAAGAGCAAATCAAGCGGGCAAAATGATGGTGCCGCCACCGGAGGAATGCTTGCCTTGGCGCAGGCAGGGTGGCAGGCAGCGGGCGGGAGCGGCTATGAAGACCCTGTTCGAACTCAATCCTGCACTCGACCTGGCCGACCACTCGGCGCGCTTTGCCGCCACCGGACGCGTGCAGATCCGCGATATTTTGACCGATGAAAGCGCGCGCGAGCTGCAGATGGTGCTCGCCCGCGGCACGCCCTGGGGCATGGCGGTGGGCGCAGGCACCGCCAAGCCGCGCAGCTTCCGCGCTGCCGAGACCCGCACACAGCAGGGCCAGCAGGCCCTCGCCGCCGCCTCGCGCAGCGCCGAGGAGCACTCCGCACGCGGCGAATACGGCTTCCGTTTTGCGCAATATCCGATGCTCGATGCGCTGAAGGAAGGCTGGGATCCGGACGGCCCGCACGAGGTGCTGCTCGAACATATCAACACCCCCGAATTCCTCGGCCTTGCCTGCGCGGTCACCGGTCTCGATCTGGTCAAGGCCGACGGGCAGGCGACGCTCTATGCGCCGGGCCACTATCTCGGCCGCCACATCGACAGCCACGTCGCAGAAGGCTGGGAGGTCGCCTATGTGCTCAATCTGGCGCGGGATGACTGGCATCCGGACTGGGGCGGCTATCTGCTGTTCCTCGACGAGGAAGGCGATGTGGTCGAGGGCTTCCGCCCGCGCTTCAACGCCCTGAACCTGTTCCGCGTGCCGACCCCGCATCTGGTCAGCTATGTTCCCCCCTTCGCACCGATGGGCCGCATGTCGGTGACCGGCTGGCTGCGCAGCAAGTGAGCAGCGCGCAATCCCTCGCCATGGCGGCGAGCCAGCTTGCCCAGCAGGGGAACGATGCCGGGGCCGAGGCGGCCTTCGATCAGGCGCTGGCGGCCTTTCCTCAAGACGCCCGCCTCGCCAACAGCGCGGGCAATTTCCACTTCAAGGTCGGCCGGATGGAGCGCGCTCTGGCTCTGTTCGAGCGGGCGCTCGCGCTGGCGCCGGACATGCTCGAGGCGGGAGTCAATGCGGCCATTGCGCTCGGGCGGATGGAGCAGCACGCTCGCGCCGCCGCCCTTCTCGCCCCGCTTGAATCCCTTGCCGCAAGCAATGCGGTATACTGGCGCGTGCGTGCGGACAGCCAGCGGCAGGCGCGGCGCTGGGCCGAGGCGAGCGTCAGCATGGCCCGCGCCGTGGCGCTCGATCCGGCGGGTCCGCGCACCGCCCGCAGCCGCGCGCGGCTCTCACTCGAACGCCACGATCCGCAGGCGATTGCACATCTCGAAGCCGCGCTCACCCTCAACCGAGGCGACCCCAACCTGCTGTTCGATTACGCGCAGGCGCTTGCCATTGCCGGGCGGCTGGGCGAGGCGATGGAATGCACCACCACGCTGGTGACGCAGATTCCGGGCTGGACCGAGGGATTGAAGCTCCATGCCGAACTGCGCTGGGCGGCGGGGGATCGGGCGAATTTCGTCGATCATTTCGAGCGGATTGCCGCGATGGAAGGAGCGCCGAGCGCGGTCTATCTCGCCTGGGGCGAGACGCAGGACGGGGTGGATCGCCACGCGGAAAGCGCAGCTGTACTGGCTCGTGCGCGCGAGCTGTGGCCCGATGATCCCTCGCTGGGACTGGCACAGGCCGTATCGCTGGGCGAGGCCGGGCAGGCTAGTGAGGCGCAGGCGGTGCTGGAGCGCTTCGCCAGCCTGCAAACCCCCGAATGGTTGACCGCGCGCGGTCGCAATCTGCTGCGGCTGGGTGACCCCCGGGCGGCCGAGGCGCAGCTTGCGGAGGTGCTTGCGGCGAGGCACGATGATGTCGCCGCATGGGCGCTCACCGATCTGTGCTGGCGCATGACGGGGGATGATCGCCACGCTTGGCTGCACGGGCAGGACGGGCTGGTGCGCCAAATCGCCCTGCCTCTGTCCGCCAATGAGCGCGCGCAGATCACCACCCTGCTCGAACAGCTGCACCGCCATTCGGCCATGCCGATCGGGCAGTCGGTCAAACGGGGATCGCAGACCAAGGGCGCGCTGTTTGCGCGGGCCGAACCCGAACTGGCGCGGCTTGAGGCGGCCTTGCGGGCGGCAATGGAAGACTATCGCAGCGGGCTTCCCGATGCGGATGCGCGCCATCCGCTTCTGGCCCACCGCGATGCGCCCTGGGCGATTACGGGAAGCTGGTCGATCCGGCTTGAAGGACAGGGGCACCACGCGGCGCATATTCATCCGCGCGGGGTGTTGTCGTCGGCCAGTTACTGGCTGGTGCCGGACGAGGTCGATGCGGCGGGCGGACCGGGCTGGCTCGAACTCGGCAATCCGCCGCCCGGGCTCGCCGACGGACTTGGCCCGCTCCACGCGATCAAGCCCGCCGAAGGTACGCTCGCGCTATTCCCGAGCACCCTGTTCCACGGCACACGCCCGATCCATCGGGGCACGCGGATGACCGTGGCCTACGACATTACCTTGCAGGACTGAGCGCCCCCACGGCAGGCGGCGCGGCCAACCGCCCTGCCCGGCCCGGCGGCACGCAAAAAGAAAAGGCGGCGGACCTTCCGGTCCGCCGCCCCTCTTTTGTGTTTCGCGTTTCCGCTGGGATTAGAACCGGAAGTTCACGCCCATGAAGAAGTCGCGGCCGAGCACGTCGAAGAAGCTCGGCAGGGTGTTGGCCTGCTCGGCAGCCGAACCGAGAACCGGCGGCTGCTTGTCGAACACGTTGTTCACACCGGCGTTGATCGTCATGCGCTCGTCGATGTCGAAGCCGAGAGCGAGGTCGATGTAGTTCCAGGCACCGATGTTCGGACGCGGCAGAGCAGCGTTCGGCACGCGGTTGTTGCCGTCGAAGGTGTTCCGCACGCGGAAGTCTTCGGTCGGGCCTTCATAGCGCCAACGCACCGAGAACAGCGCCGGCCCCTGAGTGTAGGTCACGCGCATGTTGTGACGGTACTCGGGGAGGCCGAAGGTGCCTTCGGTGATGTTCTCGCGCAGCGGCAGCACGGCCACCGGCGTGTTGCGGAACTTGTCGAGCCAGGTGCCTAGGTAGAAGAACCCGAGCTCGCCGTTGAACAGCGGCAGGGTGTAATCGACCTGGAAGTCGACACCGCTGGTTTCGAGCTTACCGACGTTGTCCTGCACGAACGAGGCGTTGCCGCCACCGACCGTGAGACCCAGAGCACCGGTAGCCGGGTTACGCTGACCGGCGAAGATCTGGCACGACGGATCGGCGAAGTTGCGCACGGTGTTGAAGCAGATCGAAAGCGCGGTGTTCATGCCGCCCAGACGGGTGCCGATGGTGTCTTCAACCTTGATGTTGAAGTAGTCGACCGTGACGTTCAGACGCGGAATGAAGCGCGGACGGATGACAGCACCGACGGTGAAGGTGTCGGAGGTTTCCTCACCCACGTTCGGGTTGCCGCCGAAGTCGGCCTGGATCTGCGCGTTCGGCTGCACACCGCGGGTGAAGACGGCCGCAGCCGGCACGCCCGAAGCGATACAGAAGGCACGCAGAGCATCGGTACGATCCGACGCCGGACCACGATCCGAACAGGGATCGATCGCGCCCGGGAAGCCGGTCGAGGCGCCGCCGAACAGATCCTGCACGTTCGGAGCGCGAACCGCACGCGAGTACTGGCCGCGGAAGCGGATGTCCTCGATCGGAGCGAATTCGCCGCCGAAGTTGTAGGTCCAGTTGCCGCCGACGCGATCCAGCGAGTAGTCCGAATAACGGAACGCACCGTTGACTTCGAGCGCGTGGATGAAGCCATCCTCGACGATCGGAACGCGGACTTCTCCGAAGACTTCCTTGACGTTGTAGCCACCGGTGGTCGGCAGGCCGGCGTTGAAGCCGAGCACGTCGCCCGAGGCCAGGAAGGTGTCGGGAATGAATTCCGAACCCATGCTGCGGTATTCAACACCGGCCGCGAAGCCGACATCATCCGCACCAAAGCCGAGGTTGAAGAGCGTACCGCTGACCGAGGCCACGGCGTTCTTCAGTTCCGAGGTGGTGATGTTGGTCGCCTGGATGGCAAGGTAGTTGAGTGCCTGACGGCTAGCGAGACCCGTACCGAAGATGTTCAGCGGCACACAGCCAGCCGCACGGGCCGCCGCATCCAAGCAGCGAACCTGGGTGGTGCTGCCGGGCACCAATTCCACGGTCAGCGCGTTACGGAAACGGCTGGCCGAGATGTTGCCCTTCTGGATGTTGGTGTTGGTAGTGCGCGAGTACGAGTAGAACGCATCGAAGTTGATGTTGTCGGTGATGCTGCCACGGACACCGCCGAGCACGCGGAACGCCTCACGGCTGAACTGCGAGTTACGCGAACCGATGTCGTTGAAGCGGAAGCTGACCGAAGTCTGGCGGTAAAGCGCGTTCCCGAGGGTCGGGCCAGCCGTGGTGCTCACCGGGTTCAGGTTGAGCAGACCGCGGGTCTGATCGTTGAAGAACGGGCTGTTGACGAACAGCGGAGCCGAAACGCCGGCCGGGGTCGGCGCGAGTTCCTGGCTGACGTTGTTGCGCACGAACGAGAGTTCCGAATAGGCTTCGATGCCATCGGAGAACTCGTAGTGGCCATAGGCACCGATCAGGTAACGCTCTTGCGGCAGCTGGAGGTAGTTGTCCGGCGCGAAGTTGTAGAGGTCAGCCGGATCCTGGAAGGTACGCGAACCGCCACCGGTCGGGTTGAAGATGTAGCCCGTGCCGCCTGCGGTGAAGGTACCGGTCGGCGTGGTCGCCGAACCCTGAGGAATGAAGCCGAGTTCACCAGCGCGCGCAAGGCAGGTCGCCGCCGAGATGCCGGTCGGGTTCGGCGTGCCGATGTCACCGCGGCCGGTGCTGCCCGGAACGATACAGCCGTCGCCGCCTGCACGCTCGGAAAATTCACGCGCGTCCTGGAACACCGACTCACGACGGGTGTAGTTGGCGAACATGGTCACCGCACCGCGGCCGTCGTCGAACGACGAACCGATGGCGGCGTTGAACTGGTAACGGGCCGCATCGCCGCGACCGGTCAGCGAGTAGCTGCCGCCGAGCTCGAGACCTTCGATGTCACGCAGCTTGAAGTTGACGACGCCGGCAACCGCGTCCGAACCGTAAACGGCCGAAGCACCACCGGTCACGACTTCGACGCCGCCCAGCAGGAACTGCGGGATGGTGTTGAGGTCGACGATCTGGTTGGTATCGTAGAACATCCAGCGGCGGCCGTTGACCAGCACCAGGGTGCGTGTCGCGCCGAGGTTACGCAGGTTCAGCGTAACGGCGCCGTTGCCGGGGTTGTTCGAGAAGCCGGTGACGCCGGGAAGGATCTGCGGCAGCGTGTTCAGCACCTGCTCGACGTTGACCGCACCGGTCAGACGGAACTCTTCGGGCGAAACGACAGCGACCGGGCTGGTCGAGTTGAGATCGGTGCGCGTGATACGCGAACCGGTGACGAGGATCGCCTGCTGCTCTTCAGCCGGCTGTTCCGCGGTGGTCACATCGGCATCCTGCGCAAGGGCAGGCGAGGAGAACATGGCACCGGCCATGATCGTGCCCGCGAGGAGCGAGGCCTTGTTGAAACGAGTCATTTTTGTCCCCTTGATGCACGCACACCGAGAATCGGCGCACGCTATCCAAAGTCACGGGCGGATGCCCGGATGAGGCCCTCTAGGAGATTCCTTGCGTCCACTGCAATCTTGCGGATGCGGCCGGATTCGAGATGCGAAGCAACTGTTGCATTCTGGCGACAGTCGAGTTTCAGTAAGCCTTTATCTTGCCCCGCTTTGGCAATATTGCTGCGCGAAGGCGCAATGCCGACGGGAAAGGCCGTCACAAGGCCCATGAGGGCGAGGGAGAGGACGAGATGACCAAGCTGATTCCGAACAGGCGCGCCATCACGCTTTTGACAGCCGGTGCCGCCGGGATTGTCGGCTTTGTCACCCCCCTGCCCGCCCTGGCGCAGGAGGCCGACTATCTCGCCCAGCTCAAGGCCTGCCGCAGCATCGCAGACCAGGCCGAGCGGCTCGCCTGTTACGATTCCAAGGTCGGCGCGATGGTGACGGCCAGTGATGCCGGCGATGTGAAGGTGGTCAGCCGCGAAGAGGTGCGCCGCACCCGTCGCCAGCTGTTCGGCATCACCATGCCCGAGATCGCGCTGTTCAAAGGCGACGGCAAGGGCGAGGATGAATTCTCGGATCTGTTCGAGACGACCATCACCAGCGGCCGCCAAACGGGACAGTCCTCGTGGCGCTTCACCACAGCCGAAGGCGCGGTGTGGGAGATCAACAATACCCCGCGCAAGCTCGCGCCGATCAAGCCGGGTGACAAGGTGGCCTTCAAGAAGGCCTCGCTCGGCTACTATTTCGTGCGCATCAACGGCCAACTCGGGGTCAAGGGCCGCCGCGTCGTCGAATAGCCGCGCTCACCTGCTCCCATAACAAAGGGGCCCGGCCTTGCGACCGAGCCCCTTGTCTTGCGCGATTGCGAATGCGCTTACAGCCCGCCCGGGCCGCAGTCATTGGCGAGATAATCGAGCATCTTGGTGTAGAGCTGCTGCTGGTGGGTGAACATCAGCGTGTTGCCGAAGTGGTCCGCGCCCTTCATCGTGATAAATTCGCCAGTCTTGCCCGCCGCCTCGAAGGCCTTCTGATAATCCTTCAAGTGGTAATACATCACGCGCCGATCGACATCGCCGTGCACCATCAGCAGCGGGATGTTGACCTTGGCCACCTCGCTGATCGGGTTCACGGTGGTGCCTCCGCGATGGCGGTTCCAGTCGTCGAGCGTCTTGAGAGTGGGGTCGCGCCGGCCGAGATATTGCTTCTCGGCGTCAGCCACGGCCGCCACCGCGATCGAGCACTGATAGAGCTGCTCTTCGCGGCTGGTCGCCACCAGCGCCGCATAGCCGCCATAGGACCAACCGAAGAACGCCACCCGGCCAGGATCGGCAAGGCCCTGCTCGATCAGGTATTCGACCCCGTCGTCCTTATCATCCTGCATGGCGAGGCCGTGTTGCTTGTAGCCCGCATCGAAATGCTTCTGGCCCCAGCCGGTGGAGATGCGGATTTCGGGGTGGAACACCATGTAGCCCTGCGAGGCGAGCATCTGGCCCATCTCGTCATAGCCGACCATGCCGTTCACCGCCGGGCCGCCATTGTGCTGAACGATCAGCGGATAGGGCGCCTTGCCCTTCTTGGGAATGGTGACGTAGCCCGGGATGATCAGCCCGTCGCGCGCCGGGTAGCGGATATACTTCACATCCGCCAATTGGTCCTGATTGACGAGCGGGTTGGCGCTGCCAAGCTTGGCCATCTTGCCGCCGCGCACCAGCCAGAACGAGCCCGGATCATGCGGGCCGCGATTGGTGACAATCATGGTCCCGCCATCGAGTGACCGGCTGGCGATCCGCACCTGCCAGGCGTGGGGGATCTGCTGCATCAGCGCTTCGTGGAGGGCCTTTTCCTCCTCGTCGAACCAGTAATGCTCCATCTTTTCGCCGGGATAGCGCGCGGCGACCAGCCTGTCGTTGCCGGGGATGGAGTGCAGCTGGATGCCCATCACGTCGGCATTCTCGGCCTGGAACAGCTTCTTGCCGATCTGGCCGGTGGTGAAGTCGAACTCGTAGAGCCCGGCCTTGTCCTCGCCGTTGGGATTGTCGATCAGATAGCCGATATTGGCATTGTCGGGATCGAAGCCGACAATCCCGTGGAACCCGCTGAGCACGCGGTAGATGTTCTTGGGATCCTCGATGTCGAGCTCCTGGAATTTCTTCCATTCGCTGTCGCCGGGTTTGCGGAAATAGTAGATGTACTTGCCCGCATCCGGATCGGGCGAGACCGCAAAGCGCGGATTGCCCTCGTTATCCCAGGCCGAAACGCTGCGGATCTTGCCGCCGGTGCGCAGCACCAGTTCCTTGGTCCCGGTCTTGAGATTGAGCTTGTAATAGGAACGCGGTCGGAAGGCCGCGCCCGGATCGACCCCGGTCGGATCGGCGACCGCCGTGCCGGTGCTGATCAGCACGTGATCGGGATCCTTGGGTAGCGTGCTGACAATGCCGAAATTGCCGTCGACCCGAACGAACTTATTGGCTTCGAGGCTATAGGAATAGGCGAGGTAATCGCGCACGTCCTGCTCGGGTCCCTTCACCGTGGCACGGTTGACGGTCCAGGCCGTGCCGAAAATGACATCATCGCTGACCCACTGCGCGCTGATGATCTCCATCGGGTCGGCATTGAGCCGGCGAAGCGGCTTGGAGAGATCGTCGGTCTTGTAGATCTCGAGGAGGTATTCACCCTCCCTGCTTTCGATCTTCTGGACCAGCACATGCTTGCCGTCAGGCGAGACCTGCACAGCACTGACCACATCGCGCAGCGCCCAGACATCAACCGGGACGCTCGCGGCCGACTGGGCCTGTGTGTCGGAAGGGGCGACAAGGCTGAGGCCGATCGCCGACAAACCGGTCATCGCGGCCATGAGGGGGGCTTTGAGAAGTTTCATGGGATCACATCTTCCGAAGGTGAGTGTCAGACTATGACATGCGGCACTTCCGGCAGGGGTCGAAAGAGGCCGCCAAGCGGGAGAGAATACAACAAAGAAGCGGCCTCTCGGCAAGGTGCGAGAGGCCGCTTTTCTTTAGACGTTCAGGTCATTCGTCGATCAGAAGCGGTACAGCAGCTGAGCGAAGAATTCGCGACCTTCGAGATCGTAACCGTTACCGATCGGCGTGTTCGCGATCTGGAGGACGCCGGAACGCGGCGACACCAGCGGCGGAGCCGTGTCGAAGAGGTTACGGATACCCGCGATCACACGCAGGTCGCCGTTGTCCCAGCGAACCGAGGTGGTGTGCTCGAAGTACTCGGGCGCAGTGCCGACCGGGCGACAGAACAACCCGTCACCAGCCACGACGCCGTTGGCCGAGCCGCGACCAAGGCAGGTCGGAGAGAAGGCCGGAACACCGCCCTCCGGTCCGCGGTTGAACGCGTCACCAAAGGTCACACGGTCACGCCAGCCCACGCCGTTGAGCGAGTTGCCGATCGCGTCGATGTAACGGATCTGGTAGGTGAACAGGAAGTCTTCCCAGCGCATCCCGAAGGTGGCGCGACCGGTCCAGTCGGGGAAGCCGAAGCGGTCGGTGAAGTCCGTCTCGACAAAGGTACTGACGCCGGTGCGCTGGATGTTCGAACGCTCGAGCAGCTTGTTGGCCACCAGGTTGAGCGACAGGTCGAAGGTTTCCTGACCGATCTGAAGCGGATAGCCGAAGGTCGTGTTGAGGTCGATCCCGCGAACCGCTTCGACGTCGCGGTTGAGGAAGCCGGCACGCACACCGCGGATCAGCTGGCGATCGGTCGTGTTCACGTCGATGCGGTCGCAGAATTCGCTGCGGGCCGTGTCGTCGCGCAGGTAGCAGTCGGCCACGATGAACCCGCCGCCCGGCTCGACGATCGCGCCCTTCACCTTGATGTCGTAGTAGTTGAAGTTGAACGCGAAGCGGAAGCCGCTCGCCCAATCTTCTTCAAATGCGAAACCGGTGGTGATCGAGCGCGAGGTTTCCGCACGGATATCGAGCGAGCCGCCCTGAGTGATTTCCGCACTTACGAGCTGCTGCGTGTTCAGGTTCTGGCCGTCGATACCGACGCGGGTCGGATCACGACCTTCACGGCGGCAGTTGGCGAGAATAAACGGCTCACGCGTATCGAGATCGGGACGGTAGGCGAAGTTCACGAAGGCCGCCGTCGGAACCGCACAGGGGTCCGAAAGCTGGGTAAAGCCCGACTGTGCACGCAGGAAGTTCTCGCGCAGGTTCGGCGCACGGAATGAAGTGCCGTAGCTGAACTTGAACAACAGCGGAGCCACCGGACGCCAGCCGCCCTTCAGGGCGAAGGTGCCGTTGGTGCCGTAGAACTCTTCGTCGGTGATACGGCCCGAGACGTTGACGGTCAGTTCTTCGACCATCGGCTTGCCCGCCATCAGCGGAAGGTCGATTTCGCCAAAGAGTTCACGGATCCACTTGGAACCGTTGGCACCGCCGTCCGCGAAGAAGCCCCAGAACAGGCCGTTCGAAGCCACCAAGCTGGGCTGCGAGTCGATCTTGTCCTCGCGCCATTCACCACCGAGCACCACGCCGACCGGACCGGCGGGGAGTTCGAACAGATCGCCGGTGACATAGGCCGACAGCATGGTCTGTTCGTAGATGGTGTTGAAGTCGCGGGTGCCGAACAGGTAATCGCGCTCGGCCTGAGTGGCGAAGTCGCCCACGGCGCCGGTCAGAACGCTGGGTGCAAACAGGTTCACAGGGACGCAGCCTGCGGTCAGGTCGGGAGCAGCAAGACCAGGGTTGCGAAGCCCTGCAACGTTGCACTCGCCGATGAAGAGCGGGTTGCCGATGCCGATCTGGAGGCCGTTGTTGTAGTCGTCGGCGATACCGTCACGGTCGTTATCGAAGATGCCATCGCCGTTGTAGTCGCCCGTTGGGTCGAGACCCATCGAGAGTGCGAGACGGTCTTCACGGATCCCGAGACGCGACGAGCGGCCTTCCGAGCGCGAATAGCTGCCGGCCACTTCGAAGGTCCAGGTCGAACCGATGAAGGGCAGGTCGCCGCGCACACCGAGCACGCCGCGGATCTGCTCCTGCGTCACTTCGAAGTTGTTGCGGTCACCCACGATCGACACGATCGGCTGCACGGCGAAGCGCAGGCCGGTCGAGAGGGCCGGCGCAACACCATTGGTCAGCCCGTTGATCGCATTGTCGACCGAACGGCAATCGACGCCGTTGGGGTTGGTGACAAAATTACAGGGGTTGAAACGGTTGGCCGCCGGAACGAACGGGAACAGCTGCGGGTTGCCCGCGCCGGTGTTCTTGATTTCCGAACGGGTGTACTGCGCTTCGAAGAAGGGCGTGATGTTGGCTTCACCCGGGAAGGTGTATTCCCCGTAGGCGAAGACGTTGATCAGGTCTTCACCCGAAACGATCGTGCGGTTGAGTTCTTCGACACTGCCGTTGATGTTGACGTTCTGGAAGTCGACATCGTTGATGCCGTCATTGTTCACGTCGAGATCGACACCGAAGGCGTTGGCGTTGTCACCGAAGTTGAACGGACGGCCGGTGATCGGATCATTCGGGAAGTTGCGGATGTTGCCGTTGGCCGGGAAGTAGACCGAACCGGCACGCGCCGAAGGCAGGAACACGCGGCCCGAGATACCCGAGACGGTGCAGACGCTTTCCGAAGCGCCAACGCGGTTGTTGGTGCGCGAACGGATCAGCTGGTTGTCCGAGATGCCGAGGCGATAAATGTTGCCTTCAGCATCTTCTTCGAGGTTGGTGCTGCAACCGGCGAGGAAGTCGCGGTCTCGCGCCTTCCACTCTTCACGCTTACGGTATTCGGCCGCGATGCCGAACACGGCGCGGTCGGTGTTGAAGCCCCAGGCCGCGCTGACCGAGTAGTCTTCGCCCTCGCCCTGCGGGTTGAGGTCGCCGTTGGCTTGGATTTCGAGGCCATCGAAGTCCTTGCGCAGGATGACGTTGATCACGCCCGCAACCGCGTCCGAACCATAGACCGACGAAGCACCGTCGGTGAGGATGTCGTAACGGTCAACAATCGTGGCCGGGATGAGGTTGATCGACACGCTGGTCGGCGCGCCTTCCACACCGGCAGGCGCGATCCGGCGGCCGTTGGCGAGCACCAGCGTACGGTTGGCGCCGACGCCGCGCAGGTTGATGGTCTGCGAACCCGGGCCGTTGTTGAGCACGAAGCCCTGAAAGGTCGCGTCGATCTGCGTGCCGGCGGCGGCTTCCGAACGCTGGAGGATCTGCGCCGGGTCGAAGGCGCCGACAGCCTGCTGGTTTTCGGTGGAGAGCACCTGGAGCGGCGAAATCGAGCTGTAGGTATCGCGGACGATACGCGAGCCGGTCACCGTGATGTTGCCCTGCTTAACATCCGAACGGCCCGAGGCGTCAGTCACGACGTCGACCTGCTCTTCCTTCTCTTCTTCGGCCGGCTGCTCTTCGGCATCCTGCGCCCACACCGGCCCAGCCACGACAAAGGCGAGAGCCGAGGCCGAAAAAGCCAGCGTCTTCAGCGAATTGCTCTGAAATTTCTTCATGATCACTCCAGTTGCCCTAACCGGAGGCAGAACGACAATCTGGCATGCACGTCACATAATTGCCCCATGTGACGGGCATGCGCATACAGATTGTCCCAGTCTGCCCCCGCAGTGAGGATTTTGTGCAATAGCGAAAGTTTGATGTCAAAGCGCCGCGCCGCCCCCCCCCACTTTTCCGGTGGGTGTTGCGTTAATCCCACATTCATTGGCCGGCGGGGGAATTGGCCCGAAACATTGTTAGAATGTGGCTTTGCGATTGTTAAAAGATAGGGCGGCTTGCACGCAACAAACCGCCCCGTATGCCGATTAGCATGTTATCTTGTCACAATGCTGCGGGCAGCAAATGCGACGCGCGGATCAGCGAATCGCCATCGCCAGCGCGCCGTCGCCTTCGTCGATCACCAGCGTCGAGCCGTCTGGGAGCTTACCCTCCAGCAGCATCTCGGCGAGCGGATCCTGCAGGTAGCGCTGCACCGCGCGCTTCAGCGGACGGGCCCCGTAGACCGGGTCATAGCCCACCCGCCCGAGCCAGCGCAGCGCCGCATCGGTGAGATCGAGCGTGATCTTGCGATCCGCCAGCAGCTTCTGCACCCGCTTGACCTGGATCTCGACGATCGGGGCCATGTGTTCCTGCCCGAGGCGGTGGAACAGGATGATCTCGTCGAGCCGGTTGAGGAACTCGGGGCGGAAATGCCCGCGCACCACGTCCATCACGTCCTTCTCGACGCTCGCCACCTCGGCTCCGTCGGGCAGGTTGGCGAGATACTGGCTGCCGAGGTTGGAGGTGAGGATGATCAGCGTGTTGCTGAAATCGACTACCCGGCCCTGCCCGTCGGTGAGGCGCCCGTCATCGAGCACCTGGAGCAGCACGTTGAAGACATCGGAATGCGCCTTCTCGACCTCGTCGAACAGCACAACCTGATAGGGGCGGCGGCGCACCGCCTCGGTCAGCACCCCGCCCTCTTCATAGCCGACATAGCCCGGAGGCGCGCCGATCAGGCGGGCGACGGCGTGCTTCTCCATGAACTCGCTCATGTCGATGCGCACCATCGCGCTGTCATCGTCGAACAGGAACCCGGCGAGCGCCTTGGTCAGCTCGGTCTTGCCGACGCCCGTGGGGCCGAGGAACAGGAAGGACCCAAGGGGTCTGCCCGGGTCCTGCAGGCCTGCCCGTGCACGGCGGACCGCCTTGGAGACGGCCTCGATCGCCTGCGACTGACCGATAACCCGGCTGCCCAGGATCTGCTCCATCTGGAGCAGCTTCTCGCGCTCGCCTTCCATCATCTTGTCGACCGGAACGCCCGTCCAGCGGCTGACGACACCGGCGATGTCCTCTTCGGTTACTTCCTCGCGCAGCAGCGCGTTGGCGGCCTGGCCCTGGGCTTCGGCGAGCTGCTTTTCGAGCGCAGGAATGGTGCCGTAGGACAGCTCCCCGGCCTTCGCCAGATCGCCTTCGCGCTGGGCCTGTTCCAGCTCCAGCCGCGCGGCATCGAGCTGTTCCTTGATCTTGCCCTCGGCCTCGATCTTGTCGCGCTCGTTCTGCCAGCGGGTGGTGAGCTCGGCCGATTGCTGTTCGAGGTTCGCCAACTCCTCGCGCAAGGCAACGAGACGATCCTTCGAGTTCTGGTCGGTCTCCTTCTGTAGCGCCTGTTCCTCGATCTTCAGCTGGATGATGCGCCGGTCGAGCGCCTCGATTTCCTCGGGCTTGCTCTCCACTTCCATGCGGATGCGGCTTGCGGCCTCGTCCATCAGGTCGATCGCCTTGTCGGGCAGGAAGCGGTTGGAGATATAGCGGTCGGACAGCTTCGCTGCGGCCACAATCGCGCCGTCGGTGATGCGCACGCCGTGGTGCAGCTCGTACTTGTCCTTTATCCCGCGCAGGATCGAGATCGTGTCCTCGACGGTCGGCTCGGCAATGAACACTGGCTGGAACCGCCGCTGAAGCGCGGGGTCCTTCTCGACGTACTTCTGGTATTCATCGAGTGTGGTCGCGCCGATGCAGTGCAGCTCGCCGCGCGAGAGCGCCGGCTTCAGCAGGTTCGAGGCATCCATCGAGCCTTCCGAGGCGCCCGCACCGATCAGGGTGTGCATCTCGTCGATGAACAGGATGATGTTACCCTCGGCATGCTTGACCTCGTCGAGCACGGATTTGAGCCGTTCCTCGAACTCGCCGCGATATTTCGCGCCCGCGATCAGCGCGCCCATGTCGAGGCTCATGAGCGTGCGGCCCTTGAGGCTGTCGGGCACGTCGCCATTGGCGATCCGCAGCGCGAGGCCCTCGGCGATCGCGGTCTTGCCGGTGCCGGGTTCGCCGATCAGGGCGGGGTTGTTCTTGGTGCGGCGGGCGAGGATCTGGATCGTGCGGCGGATTTCCTCGTCGCGCCCGATCACCGGATCAAGCTTGCCGTCGCGGGCGGCCTTGGTGAGGTCGCGGGCGAACTTCTCCATCGCGTCATAGGTGCTCTCGGCCCCGGCGCTATCGGCCCGCTTGCCGCCGCGCAACTGTTCGATGGCGGTGTTGAGCGCCTGTGCGGTGATGCCCGCTGCCTTCAGCGCCTCGCCCGCAGCGCCGGGAGCAAGCGCCAGCGCGGTCAGCAGACGCTCGACAGTGACATAGCTGTCCCCCGCCTTGTCAGCGAGCTGCTCGGCGGAATCGAGCAGGCGCACGGCATCATTGTCGAGGCCCGGCGTGGCCTGCGCGCCGCTGCCGGTGACCGCGGCGATCTTGGCAAGGCCCGCATCGACCACCGATACCGCCAGCGCCGGCGTACCGCCCGCGCGTTGCAGCAGGCCGGCTGCCATGCCTTCGCTATCTTCGAGCAGCGCCTTGAGGATGTGCAGCGGCGTGATCCGCTGGTGGTTCAAACGGATCGCGACGGTCTGGGCGGCTTGCAGGAAGCCCTTGGCCCGGTCCGTGAAATTCTCGAGATTCATGTCGTCAAAACCCCTCCAAAGGTTAGGTCACTCAGATAGTGTTGCACCTTGGCCACACAAGGCCGGTGCCGAAAAATCTGCCGGTAGGTGTATTACATGACTAGGTGGGTTCGTCTTTGACGCAAGACAGGAGGGGGCGCGCTGCTTGACCTCTTACGCGGCCCGCGCAATGAAGCGCTGCGCCTTTGGCGCTGGGGAGACATGCAACATGAAGTGGTTGAAGAGCGGCGCGATTGTGCTGGTGGCTGTGTGCGTTCTGGCTTTCGCCGTGCTGGCCACCTGGGAGCCGCATTTTGCCAGCGCCGCCAGTCCGCCCGCGCACCGCGTCTACAAGGCCGAGATCATCCGCAACAGCTTTGGGGTGCCGCATATCTACGGGCGCACCGATGCCGACACGGCGTTCGGCGTGGCGGTGGCGCATGCGCAGGACGATTTCTTCACGCTTCAGGATGTGATCGCGATGAGCCGCGGGCGCTATGGCGCGATCGCGGGCGAGGACGGGGCCAAGGTCGACTACGTCTATCACCTGATCGACGCGCGCGGCACGGCGGAGAAGGAATATCCCAGGCTTCCCGCCGACACCCGCGAACTGTTCGAAGCCTATGCAGCAGGCCTCAATCACTATGCCGAAAAGAACCCCGGTGAAGTGAAGCTCGCCAATCTTTTTCCCGTCAGCGGGATGGATGTCGCTGCCGGGTTCGCGCTGCGCCAGCCGTTCTTCTTCGGGCTCGACAGCGTGATCGGCCCGCTGGTGGCGGGCGACGAATTGCGCCGCGAGCATGGCCCTGACATTCCCGGCTTCCCGCGCCCGCCGGTCGAAGGCGCTGCGCCAGCCGGGGCCTCGCAACCCAAGCAGGCCCGCAATCTGGTGCTGCCGCTGGGTGAGGATGCCGAGCACCTCGGCTCCAATGCCTTTGCCGTTGCCCCCGAAAAGTCGGGCGGGCCGACGACGCTGATCTCGAACTCGCACCAGCCGCTGCGCGGCGGGGTGGCGTGGTATGAACTCGTTGTGGAGAGCGGCGAGGGCTGGCATTTTGCCGGCGCGAACTTCCCGGGATCGCCCTTCCCCTTCCTCGGCCATAACGAGACGCTCGGATGGACCAACACGGTCAACACCCCCGACATGATCGACGTCTACCAGCTCGAACTTGACGAGACCGGCACCCGCTACCGGCTCGACGGCGACTGGCGCGATCTCGAAAGCAAGTGGGTGACGCTGCCCGTCAAGGTCGGCCCCGTGGTGCTGCCGGTCCGTCGCGAAGTGCTGCGCTCAGTCCACGGCCCGGTGATCCGGAACGAGAAGGGCGCCTTTGCGATCCGCTATGGCGGGATTGGCAAGCTCGAACAGCTCGATGCCTATTACCGCCTCAACAAGGCCAAGAGCTTTGCCGAATGGGAAGCCCAGATCGCGCGCATGGCGATTCCTTCGACCAACTTCATCTATGCCGATGCTACCGGCAACATCGCCTATGTATACAACGCCGCGATCCCCGCACGGCCCGAGGGCGCGAAAGCCGACTGGCGCAGCGTCTTGCCCGGCGACCGGTCGGACCTGATCTGGAACGGCGCGGTCGATTACGCCGCCCTGCCCAAGCTGAAGAACCCGACCTCGGGCTGGCTTTACAATTCGAACAACACCCCCTTTAACGCAGCAGGAGCCGGGAGCGATCTGGCGCCTGGTGCGTTTGCGCCGATCATGGGGATCGAACTCAAGCAGACCAACCGCTCGTGGCGGGCCTACAAGCTCCTGAGCGAAGCCAGCCTGCTCGACCGCGCGACCCTGGAGCGGATCAAGTATGACACCGGCTACGAGCGCCAGGGCTATGTCGCGCGGCTGTTCGATGCGCTCGGAACGCTTCCGGCCAAGGGCGACCTTGCCGAATCGCGCGATCTGCTGGCGAGCTGGGATTTCAACGCCGACGGCAGGGGCCGGGCCGATGCCATCGCGCTGCTGATGATCCGCGACTTCATGTCGGCCGATTACAGCAACAAGCCCTTCCCCGAGGTGGCCGAGAAGCTGGCCGCGGCTCGCGATCATCTGATGACCCATTTCGGCCGGCTCGATCCGCCGATGGGCGAGCTGCTGCGCCTTCGTCAGGGCGGGCTCGATCTGCCGCTCGATGGCGGCTCGGATACGCTGCGCGCCTCGACCACTTGGGATGTCGATGATGACGGCCGCCTCAGCCTCAAGCATGGCGACAGCTTCATCCAGTGGGTCGAATGGCTGCCGGACAAGCCAGTGCTTTCGCGCTCGATCCAGCCTTTCGGCTCGGCCACAACAAGGCCAAACAGCCCGCATTACAACGACCAGATGAAGCTGTTCGTCGAACACAAGCTGAAGCCGGTGCATTTCTGGCGAGATGACGTGCTGGCGAATGCCAGCAACACCGCCACGGTGACCAACGCCCGCTGAGCAACCCTCTCTTTATCCCACCCTCATTCTCTCACCGGAGATCCTTGATGACCCATCGTTTTGCTGCCGCGAGCCTTTCAGCACTTGCCCTCGCGCTCGCTGCACCCCTGACGCCGGCGCTGGCGGATAATCACACTGCAGCCGCGCCCGCAGCCACTGCCGACCTTCCCTCGCTCGTGGCGCAGGTCGGGATCCCCTATACCGAATTCCAGCTCGAGAACGGCCTGACCGTGATCGTGCACGAAGACCGCAAAGCGCCCGTCGTCGGCGTGGCCGTGTGGTACAATGTCGGTTCGAAGGACGAGCCCAAGGGCAAGACCGGCTTTGCCCACCTGTTCGAGCACCTGATGTTCAACGGTTCGGAAAACGCGCCGCAGGACTATTTCCAGTATCTCGCCGAAATGGGGGCCACCGATTACAACGGCACCACCAATTTCGACCGCACCAACTACTTCCAGACCGTTCCGCGCCCGGCTCTCGAACGCGCGTTGTGGCTGGAGAGCGACCGCATGGGCTACCTGCTCGGCGCGGTCACCCAGCAGAAGCTCGATAACCAGCGCGGCGTGGTGCAGAACGAAAAGCGTCAGGGCGACAACCAGCCCGGCGGCCTCGTTTTCTACGAGATCCTCAAGACCCTGTTCCCCGAAGGTCACCCCTATAACCACAACGTGATCGGCTCGATGGCCGATCTCGATGCGGCCTCGATGGACGACGTGCGCAAGTGGTTCACCGACAAGTATGGCCCCAACAATGCCACGCTGGTGCTGGCCGGTGACATTTCCGCGGCCGAGGCCCGCCCGATGGTCGAGAAGTATTTCGGCGCGATCAAGCGCGGTCCGGTCAACACCCCGGCAGCTGCCGACGTCCCGACCCTCGCGCAGGATGTGCGCGTGGTGATGAAGGATCAGGTCGCCGCCACCAGCGTCACCCGCTACTGGCCGGCCCCTGGCATTACCAGCGCCGATCTGACCGCGCTCAGCGTGGGCGCAGAGATCCTCGGCGGCCTCGCCTCCAGCCGCCTCGACGAAGTGCTGGTGCGCGACGAACAGCTCGCGGTTGGCGTTTCGGCCGGCAATTTCGAATTCCAGCGCGTCGGTGTCCTCAGCGTCGGCGCGACGGTCAAGCCGGGCGTGGATCTGGCCGTGGTCGAAGCCCGGCTTGATGCCCTGGTCAAGCAGTTCATCGCCGAAGGCCCGACCGAGGACGAGGTGCGCCGCGCGGCGACCAGCAACCTTGCCTCGACGATCCGCGGCCTCGAGCAGGTCGGCGGCTTCGGCGGCAAGGCCGTTACCCTTGCCAATGGCGAAGTTCTGGCGGGCGATGCCTCGTTCTACGCGACCCAGCTCGAACGCCTCGCCAAGGTCACCCCGGCCGAGGTCAAGGCGGCGATGGCCAAGTGGATGACCAAGCCGGCGATGACGCTGGTGCTCGAACCCGGCCCGCGCGATGCCTCCTACGAGGAAGCCGCCTCGGTCGGTGCAGGCGCTGCCAATGCCTCGGAACGCGATCGCAGCGCCGAAACGCTGACGGTCACCGTCGAGCGTCCCAAGCCGCCGATCGACACGGTTGCCGAACTCGATTTCCCCGATCTGGAGCGGGCCACGCTCAAGAACGGGATGAAGGTCACTTATGCCCGCCGCACGGCGGTTCCGGCGACCTATATCTCGATGTCCTTCAATGCCGGCAGCGCCGCCGATCCGATAGCCAAGCGCGGTCTTGAAGGCCTGACCATGGCCCTGTTCGACGAAGGCACCACAAAGCTTTCCGGGCAGGATATTGCCGAGGCCGGCGAGCGGCTCGGGGCGTCGATCTCCGCCGGCAGCGGCGAAGACCGGTCGACCTTCACGCTCTCGGCGCTGACCGCCAACCTTGCGCCCTCGCTCGACCTGATGCGCCAGATCGTGCGCGAGCCGGCCTTCAATCCGGCCGATCTCGAACGCGTGCGCACCCAGACGGTCACCGGCATCAAGCAGGCGATGAAGTCGCCTCAGGGGATCGCCCAGCGCACCCTGACGCCCGAACTGTTCGGTGCCGGCAACCCCTATGGCGGTGTCAGCACCGTCGCCAGCGTCAGCGCGATCACGCGTGATGATCTCGTCGCCTTCAAGGACAGCTGGATCCGGCCCGACAACGGCGAGGTCTTCATCATCTCCGATCGTCCGCTGGGCGAGATCGTGGCCGCACTCAACACCGTGTTCGGCGACTGGAAGGCGCCCAAGGCCCCCAAGGGCAGCAAGAGCTTCCAGGCCACTGCTGCCGCACAAGGCAAGCGCATCATCCTCGTCAACCGGCCCAATTCGCCGCAGAGCTTCATCTTCGGCGCGCAGGTCACGCCGCTTGATGCGGGCGATCCGGCCTTCGTCGCCTTCAACAGCGCCAACAACTCGCTGGGCGGCAATTTCCTCGCGCGGCTCAACATGAACCTGCGCGAGACCAAGGGCTGGAGCTATGGCGTGCGGGGCGGCGCCCAGGCCCGCGAAAATGCCGTGGTCTACGGTATTTCGGGGGGCGTCCAGGCTGACCGCACCGGCGACTCGCTGGCCGAAATGATCCGCGAGACCAGCGAGTTTTTGACCGTGAAGGGCGTCACTGCCGAAGAGCTGCAGCGCAGCATCGCCTCGGAAGTCGGTGCGCTGCCCGGCCGGTTCGAAACCTCCCCTGCCGTGCTCGGCGCGATCCAGGGCAATGCCCTGTTCGGACGGCCCGACAATTATCAGGAAACCCTCGCCTCGCTCTACCGCGCGCAGACCACGCAGAGCCTCGATGCCGCCGCCCGCTCGGCGATCGACGTCGACAAGTTCGTGTGGGTCGTGGTGGGTGATGCCTCGAAGGTTGCCACCCAGCTCGAAGCGGTCGACCTGCCGGTCGAAGTGCGCGAGATGGCAAGCGAGTAAATCACGTGATAGTCAGCGCGCTTTGACTGGATGAGGCGCAGACCGCCCGCCCCGCCTCCCCGCCCGGCCACCAATGATACCATCAAGCTATGGTGGCCGGGCGGGGAGGTGGGGTGGGAGGTCTGAAACCCTAGCAAATCCAGTTGAAGCGCGCTGACATCAGTGTAAACAGCGCGATCAGGAGGGCGGGTCGTCGAAGGTCCGCACACAGCCAAGGAGTTGGAATATGTCTGTTGCAGGTACCTACAAGACCATCGTGAAGAGCCCGATGGGTGACCAGTCTGGCACCCTTACCGTGGTTCCCGATGGCGACACCTTCACCGGTTCGCTGGTTGGCAGCCTCGGCTCGATGGATATCACCGGCGGCACTGTCAGCGGCAACACCATCAGCTGGAAGATGAACATGGTCGTCCCCATGCCGATGACGCTCGATTGCGAAGCGACCATCGACGGCGACACGCTGACCGGTTCGGTCAATGCCGGTGCCTTCGGCGCGATGCCGCTCTCGGGCACCCGCGAAGCCTGATCTTTCGTCCCTAACGGACAGGCAAAAGGCCGCCGGAGTTCGCGCTCCGGCGGCTTTTTTATGCCTGTATCAATGACCTCGAATGACGATTGCCAGTCCGGCCCCATGCGGGTTACCTTGATCGCCTTGGGACAAGGGAGGACCGCCATGAAGTTCAACATCATTCTCGCCGCCACCTGCGCGCTCGCGCTTGCGGCGTGCAGCGCCAACACCGCCAAGGGCAATGCCGAAGCGGCCGCGGCCGAAGACGCCGCCGCCAATCCTCCCGCGCCTGAAGCCACTGCCACCGCCACCACCGCGGCCTTCCCCGCGAGCCTCGCCGCCTTTGGCGACGGCTATCCCAATGCAGGCGATCCGTGCCGCAAGCTCGGCGAATCCGAGGCGACTTCGAACTTTCTCGACGACAGCGCGCAACTGGTTGGCTGCCCCGATGCCGCCTCGGCCGAAGCTCTGGGGGGCAAGGTGCTCGAGGTGATCGAGGGCATTACGCTGGTCTCGGTCTCCGCCGGCGACACCATGGGACCGGACGACGCCGAGGCCCCTGCGGCGGAGTAATCCGCAGCCCCGATATCAGCGGTTCTGCCGCCCCTCGATCAGGCGTTCGACCAACGAGGGATCGGCGAGTGTCGAGGTGTCGCCGAGCGCGCCGAACTCGTTCTCGGCGATCTTGCGCAGGATGCGGCGCATGATCTTGCCCGAGCGGGTCTTGGGCAGGCCATCGGTGAAGTGGATGATATCGGGGGTGGCTACCGGTCCGATTTCCTTCCTCACCTGCGCCTTCAGCTCGGCGAGCAGCGCCTCGGTGCCCTCCTCGCCGACATTGAGGGTGACGTAGCAATAGATGCCCTGTCCCTTGATATCATGCGGGTATCCGACCACCGCGGCCTCGGCGACCTTGGCGTGGAGCACCAATGCACTCTCGACTTCGGCCGTGCCCATGCGGTGGCCGGAGACGTTGATGACATCATCCACGCGGCCCGTGATCCAGTAATATCCGTCCGCGTCGCGCTTGCACCCGTCGCCGGTGAAATACTTGCCCATGTAGGTGCTGAAATAGGTCTGCACGAAGCGCTCGTGATCGCCGTAGACGGTGCGCGCCTGCCCCGGCCAGCTATGGGTGAGGCACAGATTCCCCTCGGCCGCGCCCTCCAGAACGCCGCCTTCGCTGTCGACCAGTTGCGGGCGGATGCCGAAGAAGGGGAGCCCTGCGCTCCCCGGCTTCATGTCGTGTGCGCCCGGCAAGGTGGTGATCATGCAGCCGCCGGTTTCGGTCTGCCACCAGGTGTCGATCACTGGGCAGCGGCCCTCGCCCACGACATCGAAATACCAGCGCCAGGCCTCGGGGTTGATCGGCTCGCCGACGCTTCCCAAGAGGCGTAGCGAGGCGCGGCTGCGGCTCGTCACGTAATGGTCGCCCTCGCGCATGAGGGCGCGGATCGCGGTGGGAGCGGTGTAGATGATGTTGACGGAATGCTTGTCGACCACGTCCCAGAAGCGCCCGTGATCGGGGTAGTTGGGCACGCCCTCGAACACCACGGCGGTCGCGGCGTTCATCAGCGGGCCGTAGACCACGTAAGAGTGCCCGGTGACCCAGCCGATATCGGCGGTGCACCAGAACACCTCGCCCGGGCGGTAGTCGAAAATGTAGTGAAACGTCGTCGCGGTCCATACACCATAGCCGCCGGTGGTGTGGAGCACGCCCTTGGGCTTGCCCGTGGAACCGGAGGTGTAGAGGATGAACAGCGGGTCTTCCGCGCCCATCACCTCGCAGGGGCAATCGGCATCGCTGACGAGGCTTTCGAGCCAGTGGTCGCGGCCTTCCTGCATGGCGATATCGCCGCCGGTGTGGCGGATCACCAGCACGCCTGCGACATCAACCGCCGGATGGGCGAGCGCGGCATCGACATTGGCCTTCAAGGGCACGCGTTTCCCGCCCCTCAGGCCTTCATCGGCGGTGACCACGAAGCGGCTGCCGCAATCCTCGATCCTTCCGGCAAGCGCCTCGGGCGAGAAGCCGCCGAACACCACCGAATGCACCGCGCCGATCCTTGCGCAGGCGAGCATCGCGACCACGCCTTCGAGGATCATCGGCATGTAGATCGTCACCCGGTCCCCGCGCCCTGCGCCCAGCGATTTCAGCGCATTGGCCATGCGCACGACCTCTGAGTGGAGCGCGCCATAGGTGAGGCTGCGGCCCGGCGACGCCGGATCATCAGGCTCGAAAATCAGCGCGATGCGGTCCGCATGATCGGGCAGATGGCGGTCGACCGCATTGTGGCACAGGTTCAATGTGCCGTCTTCGAACCACTTGATCGCCACCGGATCATAGGCCCAGTCACCGCCGATGGTGGGGGCGGTGAACCAGTCGAGCCGCTGCGCCTGTTCCAGCCAGAAGGCATCGGGGCTTTCCACCGAACGGCGATACATCGCGGCATATTCGGCGGCGGTGCAATGGGTTGGCGCTGCCGGATCGGGGCGGCGGACGACATTGGACATGAACTCTCTCCCTTGACCCGCGAGGGTCTACCAAACCCGCCGAAAGGGGCAAATGTTTCACGTGAAACATCGATTTTGAAGAGGCAAGCGGGGGTCAAGGAGGGGCAAGGGGGGGTCTAGATGGGGTCTGGATTCCAAGGGTAACCCCGCCGGCAGGGTCGTGCCGACGGGGCCCCTAACTGACCGCTAACGGGGGGCTAGACGGTCAGAAGCGGTAGCTGACCCCGGCGCTGAGCACCCAGGGATCGAGCTTGTGCTCGGTCTCGATCGCCAGCGTATTGCCCACCCGCCAGCGCGCCGTGGTGTCGATGAAATAGCGCTTGGCATCGAAGGTGATGCCAAAGCCGTCATCGCCCAGCGGAATGTCGAAACCTGCCTGGAGCACCAGGCCGAATTCGTCCGACAGATCGGTATCGGTCACGCCCAGCGGCAAGGTCGCCGCGCCCGGCTTGTCCGACAGCCACATGAAATAGGCCGCCCCGCCGCCGACATAGGGCTGCACGCCGCCAAGATCGAAGTGGTACTTCGCTGTCACCGTGGCGGGCAGCAGCACCGCATCGGACACCAGCTCCGCACCTACCGGAAGCCCGGCGGTGGCATCGACATCATGCTGGGTGATCCCGGCGATGGTTTCGATCGAGACAGCGTCGGTGACGAACCATTCGACCGCGATCGTGGGCACGACATTATCGTTGGCGCGGGTCTGGGTGGTGGCCGGCAGGCCCGGCAGATTGACGTTGATATCGGTGATCTTGCCATCGGGCAGAACCGCGGTGGCCAGCAGCTTGATCTGGATGTCCCCGGCCCGGTCGCTCTCGCCGTAATCCTGCGCCATGGCAGGACTTGCGGCGAGCACCGCGAAGGCCGATCCAAACATCAGCAAAGTCTTCATTTCATCCGTCCTTTACCGGCAGCAGTGGCCGCCCCTCGCGGCCCAGGTTGTTTGCTGCCTGTGCCCTTTTGAGTGCCGCGCAAATCGCCTTTCCTCATTGATCCCGATCAAAGACCCGCGACGATTGCCGGTGCATTGACGCACCATCATGGCGAGCATCAGCATCACCCCCGCTCCTGACAGCATGACGGCATTTGCGGCCGCATTGCCCGATGGGCCGGGCACGGCCGCGATTGCGCAGCGGCTGTGCGCGATCGGCGCCTCGCTGCATCTCGCCAAGGGCGAGGCGCTGGCGCCTGACCTGCGCGAGGACCGGCTGGTCCACCTCGCCAGCGGCGCGGCCAAGCTGGTCGCCCAGCCCCTGCCAGGCTCGCCCGCAACCCAGGTGCTGGCCTTCCATTTCCCCGGTGACATGATTTCAGTGCTGCGCCAGTCGGCCGAGGAAGCCTGGGGCGATTTCCGGCTGATGGCGCTGGTCGAAACCGAACTGGTGGTGTTCCCCGCGGAACGCTTTCTCGACATTGCCCAGAGCAATCCCGCGGTTCTGCGCTCGGTGCTGGCGCGCAGCCTTCAGGCGCTGCACCGCAGCCGCACGCGGATGATGCAGATGGGCCACAAATCCGCCCAGCAGCGGCTCGCCGATTTCCTTGTCTCGATGGCCGAGCGGCTGGCGGATTGCACTTCGGGTGCCTGCGCCTTCTCGCTGCCGATGAGCCGGCGCGATATCGGCGACAGCCTTGGCCTTACCATCGAAACCGTCAGCCGCCAGCTTACCGAACTGCGCGAGAGCGGGCTGGTGGAGACCGAGGGGCGCTCCAAAATCTGCCTGTCGGATGTGGCTGCGCTGGCGCGGCTGGCAGGGCGGCAATGCCCGGCAAGCGGCACAATTTCACCCAAACTCACTCAAATTTGATCTGGATCAACAACGCGGATGCCGGGGCCGGTTAGACAACCGGTCGACGGAAGGGATAAATCATCATGGAAACAGTCGTTAAGCGGCTGGGCGGCTGGGCACTTGTGCTCTTCGCCTGCATCGCCGCGATCGCGCTCACGCCCGACAAGGGCTTTGCCATCCACGCCGGGATCGTGGGCCTTGTGGCCGTGATCCTGATCCTTGCGACGCTCGCCACCTATGATCCGGTAGCGCGCGCGCAGAGCATCTTCCGCATGCCGCCCGGGCCGAGCCGCTATGACGATGATGTCGTGCGCTGGGGGGTGATCGCCACCCTGTTCTGGGGCGTCGCGGGGCTGCTGGCGGGCGTGTTCATCGCCGCGCAGATGGCCTTCCCGCAGCTCAATATCGAGCCATACCTCAATTTCGGACGCCTGCGCCCGCTGCACACCAGCGCGGTGATCTTTGCCTTTGGCGGCAATGCGCTGCTGGCGACCAGTTTCTATGTCGTGCAGCGCACCTGCCGCACCACGCTGGCGCTGCCGGGCACGGCGCGCTTCGTGTTCTGGGGCTACCAGCTGTTCATCGTGCTGGCCGCGACCGGCTACCTGCTCGGCATCAGCCAGGGTAAGGAATATGCCGAGCCCGAGTGGTATGTCGATCTGTGGCTCACCCTGGTGTGGGTCGCCTATCTCGCGGTCTTCGTCGCCACGATCATGCGGCGGCACGAACCGCACATCTACGTCGCCAACTGGTTCTTTCTCGCGTTCATCGTCACCGTGGCGATGCTGCATCTGGTGAACAATCTCGCCATGCCGGTGAGCCTGATGGGCTCGCGCAGCTATTCGGCCTTTGCCGGCGTGCAGGATGCGCTGACCCAGTGGTGGTATGCCCATAATGCCGTGGGCTTCTTCCTCACCGCAGGCTTCCTTGCGATGATGTATTACTTCGTGCCCAAGCAGGCCGGGCGGCCGGTCTACTCCTACCGCCTGTCGATCATCCACTTCTGGTCGCTGATCTTCCTCTACATCTGGGCCGGCCCGCACCACCTGCATTACACCGCCCTGCCCGATTGGGCGCAGACGCTGGGGATGGTGTTCTCGGTGATGCTGTGGATGCCGAGCTGGGGCGGCATGATCAACGGGCTGATGACGCTCAACGGCGCGTGGGACAAGGTCCGCACCGATCCGATCATCCGCATGATGGTGATGGCGCTCGCCTTCTACGGGATGAGCACCTTCGAAGGCCCGATGCTGTCGATCAAGGCGGTGAACAGCCTGTCGCATTATACCGACTGGACCATCGGCCATGTCCATTCGGGCGCGCTGGGGTGGAACGGGCTGATCACCTTTGCCTGTGTCTACTACCTCGTGCCGCGGCTGTGGCAGCGAGAGCGGCTCTACTCCATGCGCATGATCAACTGGCACTTCTGGCTCGCGACGCTGGGGATCGTCTTCTACGCCGCCAGCATGTGGGTGGCCGGGCTGACCCAGGGCCTGATGTGGCGCGAATATGGCGCGGACGGATACCTCGTGAACAGCTTTGTCGACACGGTCGCGGCGCTGCACCCGATGTATGTCGCGCGGGCCGTGGGCGGGCTGATGTATCTCGCCGGCGCGCTGATCATGGTCTTCAACGTGTGGATGACCATCGCCGGACACCTGCGCGAGGAAGCCCCGCTGGGCACGGCTCCGGCCGATCTGTCCGCCGACCGCCCGCTGCTTGCCGAACCGGCCGAATGACCATCAGCCAGGGAACCTGACACCATGAGCAACACACCTGCACAACCGGGCGCCTTCGAGGGGCACAAGCGGCTCGAACGCAATGTCACCCTGCTGGCCGCCGTCACCTTTGTCACGGTAACGATCGGCGGGATCGTGGAAATCGCGCCGCTGTTCTGGATCGACAACACGATCGAGGCGGTCGAGGGGATGCGTCCCTATACCCCGCTCGAACAGGCCGGGCGCGACATCTACATCCGCGAAGGCTGCTATGTCTGCCACAGCCAGATGATCCGCCCGTTCCGCGACGAGGTGGAACGCTATGGCCACTACAGTCTGGCGGCCGAGAGCATGTATGATCACCCCTTCCAGTGGGGCAGCAAGCGGACGGGTCCGGATCTGGCGCGGGTCGGCGGGCGCTATTCGGACAGCTGGCACGTCGATCACCTCAAGGCCCCGCGTTCCGTGGTGCCGCAGAGCATCATGCCGAGCTACGCCTTCCTCGCCGAGACCGATCTCGCAGTCGCCGATCCTTCCGCCACGCTCACGGCGCTCAGGCGCGTGGGGGTGCCTTACAGCGATGCCGATATCGCCAAGGCGCCCGCCGATCTGATCGCGCAGGCCGATCCCAATGCCGATGCGGGAGATCTCGCCGAGCGCTATCCCAAGGCGCAGATCCGCGACTTCGACGGCGATCCGGCCCGGGTGACCGAGATGGATGCGCTGGTCGCCTACCTCCAGATGCTCGGCACGCTGGTCGATGTCGACAGCGCCGCAGCGCAGGAAGCCCTGACCGGGGAGAAGGCGCAATGAGCCTCTACGACACCCTGCGCCACTTTGCCGACAGCTACGCGCTGGCGGCCATGTGCGCGCTCTATCTGGCGCTGTGCCTGTGGCACTTCCGCCCGGCGGCAAAGGACCACCGGACAACGGCCAAGCACTCGATCTTCGGGGATGACGACAATGACTAAGCGGATTGACGAGCCCACCGGCACCGAATTCGTCGGCCATGAATGGGACGGCATCGAGGAGCTCAACACGCCCCTGCCGCGCTGGTGGCTGTGGACCTTCTACGCGACGATCGCCTTTGCCCTCGTCTACATGGTGCTCTACCCCGCCTGGCCGCTGCTGGACCGCGCGACCAGCGGCACGCTCGGCTGGTCGAGCCGGGGCGATCTGGCGCGCGAGATGAGCGCGGCCGATGCCGCCCGGGCCGATGTGTTCCGGCAGATCGCCGCAACCCCGATCGAGCAGCTGCCCGCATCGCCCGCACTGATGGAGCAGGCGGTGGCCGGGGGCGCGGCGGCCTTCAAGGTCAATTGCGCCGCCTGTCACGGCGCCGGCGCGGCCGGATCGCCGGGCTATCCCAACCTCAATGATGACGACTGGATCTGGGGCGGCACGCTGTCGGAGATCGAGTATTCGATCACCCACGGCATCCGCTGGGAGGGGGCAGAGGCGACCCGCACCAACCTCATGCCCGCCTTCACCGGCGTGCTCGATGCAGGCCAGGCCAAGGCGGTGACGGGGCACGTGCTCTCGCTTTCGGGCAAGGCGGCCCCCAATGCAGCCGGCGCGCAGCTCTTCGCCGACAATTGCGCGGCCTGCCACGGCCCGGCGGGCGCAGGCCTTCCGGCGATGGGCAGCCCTGCGCTCAATGACGCGATCTGGCTCTACGGCGGCTCGGCGGCGGATGTGACCAAGCAGATCCTCGCCCCCCGCCACGGCGTCATGCCGGCATGGGAGGGACGGCTCGATCCGGTGACGATCCGGATGCTGGCCGCCTACGTCCACTCGCGCGGCGGCGGCCAGCAGGCAGCTCCGGCGCAACCCCCCGAGGCCGAGGCGCAGACCGGTGGCTGAATCCGACGAACTCGAGCGTCCCGGCACCGGCGCGGGCGAGAAGCCCCGTGACTGGGCGGGCGCGCTCGGCACGGCGCCTGCCGCCGAACCGGCAGGCTTCATGGGCAGCAGTCTCTATGAAAAGGGCCAGACGGTGCACAACAAGCGCATCGACGGCCCCTTCAGCCGCTTCAAATGGGCGGTGATGCTGGTGACGCTGGCGATCTATTACGGCGTCCCGTGGATCCGCTGGGATCGCGGCCCCTATGCCCCCGATCAGGCGGTGCTGATCGATCTCGCCCACCGCCGCTTCTACATGTTCGACATCGAGATCTGGCCGCACGAATTCTATTTCGTCGCAGGCCTCCTGATCATGGCGGGGATCGGCCTTTTCCTCGTGACCAGCGCGGTCGGCCGGGCGTGGTGCGGCTATGCCTGCCCGCAGACGGTGTGGACCGACCTGTTCCAGCATATCGACCGCTTCTTCGACGGCGATCGCAACGCCCGCATGAAGCTCGACAAGGCGCCCTGGTCCGCCTCCAAGACCACCCGCCGCCTCGCCAAGTGGAGCGTCTACCTCACCGTCTCCTTCTGGACCGGCGGCGCGTGGATCATGTATTTTGCCGACGCCCCGACGCTCACCTATGAATTCTGGCGCGGCGAGGCCGCTCCGGTCGCCTATGCCACCGCCGCGATCCTCACCGGCACCACCTTCTGGCTGGGCGGCTTCATGCGCGAACAGGTGTGCATCTACATGTGCCCCTGGCCGCGCATCCAGACCGCGATGCTCGACGAGAAATCGCTGATCGTCACCTACAAGGACTGGCGCGGAGAGCCGCGCGGCAGCCTCAAGAAAGCCGCGAAGACACCCGGCGGCGCCACCGGCGACTGCATCGATTGCAACATGTGCGTGGCGGTATGCCCCACCGGGGTCGATATCCGCGAAGGCCAGCAGATCGGCTGCATCACCTGCGCGCTGTGCATCGATGCCTGCGGCAGGGTGATGAAGGATATCGGCCGCCCGCGCGGGCTGATCGATTACGCCACGCTCGACCAGTGCCGCGCCGAGGCCGCGGGCGCCCCCGCCAAGCCCGCCTGGAAAGCCCTGCTGCGGCCGCGCACCTTCATCTATTTCGGCGTCTGGGTCGCCATCGGCGCTGGCCTGCTGTTCGCGCTCGGCACCCGCAGCCACACCGATCTCACCGTCTCGCCCGATCGCAACCCGCCCTTCATGCTGATGAAGGACGGATCGGTGCGCAACGCCTACACCCTGCGCCTGCGCAACATGGAGGCGCGCCCGCGCGCTATGGAGGTGGCCTTGCAGGGCCTCCCCAATGGCGCGGTGATGTGGAGCGAGACGATGGCGATGGATGAGGCCGCGCCCGCTCTGACTGTCACCGTGCCCGCCAACGAAACCCGCGTGCTGCGCGCCTATGTGGTGCTGCCGCGCGGGAGTGAGGGCGATGATGACGGCCTGCCCTTCGCCTTCCGCCTCACCGCGCGTGACGAGGCCCGCGAGAGCGATGCCGAACAGACCAGTTTTGCCATGCCGGAGGATGATTGATGCCCCTTACCCCCAGCAGCTTTGACGGCCGGCACATGGCCGCGATCTTCGTCGGAGGTTTCGGCATCGTCATTGCGGTGAATGTGACGATGGCGACCATGGCGGTGGAAAGCTTCCACGGCACGGTGGTCGATAATTCCTATGTCGCCAGCCAGAACTACAATGGCTGGCTGGACAAGGCCGCCGCCAGCCGCGCGCTGGGCTGGCAGGCCGTCCCGCAGCGTCAGGCGGACGGGCGGCTGGTGCTCACGACTACCGGCGTGCCTGCGGGTGCCACGATCACTGTCTGGGCCGAGCGTGTGCTGGGCCAGCGCGACCATCATGTGCTCCACCTTACCGAGGTCGACGCCGGGCGCTGGGTCTCGACCGAAAGGCTCGCCCCCGGGCGCTGGCAATTGCGCACCGCGATCCGCGCTGGCAGCGCGGAATGGGCCGGGGAAAGCGAGATCCGGTGAACGCGCCTGCCATTCTCGAAGCCCCCGAGGCCGCCCCGCTCTCCACCACGCGGCTGACCGTGCCGGGGATGAAATGCGCCGGCTGCATCGGCAAGATCGAGCGCGAATTGCTTAAGGCTCCCGGCATTGCCGCAGCCCGCGCCAACCTTTCGGCCAAGCGGGTGGCGGTGCGCCATGATCCGATGCTCGGCGAAGATGCGTTGGTGGCGATGCTGGGCGATCTCGGGTTCGAAGCCCAGCCGGTGGCGGACAATCCGCTCGGTGCGGACGATGCCGAGCGCAAGCGACTGACCCGCGCGCTGGGGGTTGCGGGCTTCGGGATGATGAATGTGATGCTGCTCTCGGTCAGCGTCTGGTCGGGCGCGGACGGGGCGACGCGCGCGCTGTTCCACTGGCTCTCGGCGCTGATCGCGCTGCCGGTGATCGCCTATGCGGGCCGCCCCTTCTTTGCCAGCGCGTGGATGGCGCTCAAACACCGACGCACCAACATGGATGTGCCGATTTCGATCGGCGTCATTCTGGCGACCTGCCTAAGCCTCTACGAGACGATCACCGGCGGAGCGCATGCCTTCTTCGATAGCGCGGTGATGCTGCTGTTCTTCCTGCTGGCGGGCCGCACGCTCGATGCCGCGATGCGCGACCGCACGCGTGCCGGGATCGGCGCCTTGCTGGGGCGGATGGGCAAGAGCGCCAGCGTGATCGGCACGGACGGCACCACCCGGCGGGTGGCGGCCAAGGACCTTGCGCCCGGCATGCTGGTGCTGGTCGCCGCCGGAGAGGCGCTCGCCGCCGATGGCACGGTGGTCGAGGGGGTCGGCGCGCTCGACAATGCCATGCTGACCGGCGAAAGCGCGCCCCAGCCGGTGGGGCCGGGCAGCATCGTCCACGCCGGCGCGATCAATCTCGCCGCACCCTTGCGCGTCATGCTGACCCATGTGGCCGAGGATACCGCGCTCGCCGAAATCGCGCGGGCGATGGACGAGGCGGGGCAATCGCGCAGCACCTATGTGCGGATCGCCGACCGCGCCAGCCGCCTCTATGCGCCCGCCGTGCACAGCCTTGCCGCGCTCGCCTTTGCCGGGTGGATGGTGGCGGGCGCGGGCTGGCACGCTTCGCTCACCATCGCGATTGCCGTCCTCATCATCACCTGCCCCTGCGCCATGGGCCTTGCCGTCCCGGCCGCGCAGGTGGTGGCGAGCGGGGCGCTGATGCGGCGCGGTCTGCTGGTGAAGGACGGGAGCGCGCTGGAACGTCTGGCCGAATGCGACATCGCGCTGTTCGACAAGACCGGGACGCTGACCCTCGGCACCCCGCGCGCCGATGTGCGCGGCCTCGATCCGCAGGCGCGCGCCATCGCGCTGGGGCTTTCGCAGGCGAGCCGCCATCCCCTGAGCCGCGGCCTTGCCGATGCCCTGCGGGCCGAGGGGGTCATCCCCGCCGCGGTGACGGATGTTGCGGAAGTCGGCGGCGCGGGGCTGGCCGGGCGCTGGCAGGGGATGGCGGTCGCGCTGGAGCGGCCGGAGGATGCGGGGGCGAGCCTCGCCACGCGCTTGCGGATCGGCGGGCAGGCGCAGACCATCACCTTTACCGATCCGCTGCGCAGCGATGCTGCCGCTACCCTTGCAGACCTCAGTGCGCAGGGGCTGGCCTCCTCGATCCTCTCGGGCGATCGCGCCGCGCCGGTCGCGCAGCTGGCCGAGGCGCTCGGGCTTGCGGCGCAGGGCGAGGCCAGTCCCACGGCCAAGCTGGCGGTGCTGGAGGGCCTGAAGGCGCAGGGCCGCCGCCCGCTGATGGTGGGCGACGGCCTCAATGACGGCCCCGCGCTCGCCGCCGCCCATGCCTCGATTGCGCCGGGCACCGCCTCCGATGCCAGCCAGCAGGCGGCCGACGCCGTGTTCATCGGCGAGGGGTTGATGCCGGTCGCGCTCGCGGTGCGGACGGCGAAGCGGACGATGCGGATCGTGCGCCAGAACTTCGCCTTCTCGATCATCTACAACCTGCTCGCCGTGCCGCTGGCGCTGGCCGGCCTTGTCACGCCGCTGGTGGCGGCGATTGCCATGTCGGTGAGCTCGCTGGTGGTGGTCGCCAATTCGCTGCGGCTGGCCCAAAGCGCAAATGAGCAGGCGCGGGAATGACGGGGCTGGCCTTCCTCATCCCGATTGCGCTCGGCATGGGCCTTGCCGGGCTCGCGGCCTTCTTCTGGTCGATGCGCGACGGGCAATATGACGACATGGACGGCGCGGCGAGCCGCATCCTGATCGATGACGAGGACGAGGCATGAGCGCCGCCCTGCCCTTCGCTCTTGCTGCCCTGCTGCCCGTGATAGTGGGCCCGCTGCCCGTCGCATCGCAGACGATCACGGCGAGGCTGTGCAACGGCGGGACGATTACCATCCCGCTCGGCAAGGACGAACCCGCCGACGACGGGCGCTGCCATCCCAAGGGCTGCCACGCGGGCACCTGCCGCGAAAAGCGCGAACGCCGGATTTGATCTCGCGCAAAGACGTGTGACGCGCTGCGCGCTTATGCGGGTTCGCTGGCGCGAACCGCAGACCTCCCGCCCCGCCTCCCCACTCAGCCACCATAGCCTGATGGTATCATTGGTGGCCGGGTGGGGAGGCGGGGCGGGA
>Ga0315900_10000449_pt1 | contig 73197 bp, 73 predicted proteins | sample LakEriMetagenome_FD_203521 | JGI IMG/M metagenome (GOLD analysis project Ga0315900, IMG submission 203521) | Freshwater fungal communities from buoy surface, Lake Erie, Ohio, United States - Buoy 12 MA114 | ecosystem: Environmental > Aquatic > Freshwater > Lake > Lake biofilm | place: USA: Lake... | reverse complement strand
AGCGCTTGAAGGTGGTCGACTATCTTTTTCATCACCAAGAAGTGCATTTTGAATTAACACAGCGTTTAAGAGAAATTGGTGATTTAGAGCGTTTGATTTCGAAGGTTGCGGTTGGAAAAATAAACCCGCGCGAAATAGCTCACTTAAAACGAATACTAAAGCAAATTCCATTGCTTAAAAAGTTATTAGCGACTAAAGATAATCAATCGATCGCAGCTTTAAATTCTCAATTAAATGCTTGTTCACCACTTATTCAGCTTATTGATAAGTTTTTGCTTGAGGAGCCGGCACCACAACTTGGAAAAGGCCCGGTAATCGCTAATGGCGTCAATGTAGAGTTGGATGATTTAAGGAATATTTCATTTAGTGGAAAGGATTATTTAGAGAAGCTGCAGAATAGAGAAGCTGAACGAACGGGAATTCCTAGTTTAAAAATTTCATTTAACAACGTGTTTGGTTATTACATCGAGGTAAGAAATACCCACAAGGATAAGGTTCCACAAGACTGGATTAGAAAGCAAACCCTGGTGAGTGCCGAAAGATATATCACCGAAGAGCTAAAGGACTACGAGGTTAAAATACTTGGTGCGGAAGAAAAAATTCTAACGATTGAAAGCACATTGTTTCAACAACTAGTGTTGGACATGGGTTCTTTTGTGTCGATCATTCAACATAATGCGCGGACAATAGCCCGCTTAGATTGCCTACAGTCATTCGCTGCAGTTGCTGTACTAAATAAGTATTGCAAGCCGACGTTGAATGATGGGTTTGTTATAGACATTAAAAATGGTAGGCATCCGGTAATAGAAAAAAGATTAGCCGTAGGACAAGAATATATACCAAACGATGTTTTCTTGGATAATGATTCGCAACAAATTATTATGATTACTGGCCCCAATATGAGCGGCAAAAGTGCAATTTTGAGGCAAACAGCTCTTATTGTGTTAATGGCACAAATGGGTTCTTTTGTACCTGCAGATTCTGCAATTCTTGGCATGACAGATAAAGTCTTTACTCGAGTAGGCGCAAGCGATAATATTTCTTCCGGCGAATCAACATTCATGGTCGAAATGAATGAAACGGCAAGTATTCTCAATAATATGTCGTCAAGAAGTTTAATTTTATTAGATGAAATTGGTCGCGGCACAAGTACCTATGATGGAATTTCAATAGCGTGGGCCATTGCGGAATATATACACGAATACCCTAAAGCAAAATGTAAAACACTTTTTGCAACGCATTATCATGAATTAAACGAAATGACGAAACATTTTGAGCGCGTGCGGAATTTCAATGTTTCAGTAAAAGAAACAAAAAACAACGTGTTGTTTTTAAGAAAACTAGAACCCGGCGGTTCTCATCACTCGTTTGGAATTCATGTGGCTAGAATGGCAGGAATGCCGCCGCTAGTTGTAAATAGGGCGGAACAGGTATTACATGATTTAGAGCGCTCGCATTCTACCTTTTCCAGTGAAAAACAGGGGGCTAAAAAGAGCAAGAGCGCCAAAGAAAAGTCAACCATGCAATTAAGCTTTTTCCAGCTAAATGACCCTGTCTTAGAACAAATACACGAAGAATTAATAGGGATAGACATAAATACGTTAACCCCGGTTGAAGCACTCATGAAGTTAAATGAAATTAAAAAACTCACTGGCGGATGAAACCAGTGAGCTTATCAACAATGCGGTGGAAACTTTTTTTGCTTGGGTTTTTTAAAATCCCCATGATTCATTATGTCCGACCGCGCATAATAAGTTGTGATGACAATAACATACAAATTAAAATACCATTTAGAAGAAGGACGAAAAATCATTTAAATTCAATGTATTTTGGAGCCTTAACCATTGGCGCAGATTTAAGCGCGGGTTTAATGGTGTTTTATGCCTGTGGAAGAATGAATAAAAAGCTGAGTTTAGCCTTTAAAAGCGTCAAGGGAGAATTTATAAAAAGACCCGAGTCAGCAGTTTTTTTCAACTGTAGTCAAGGAGTGTTTGTCCGAGAAAAATTGGAAGAAGCAATCAGATTAAATGAAAGAATTAATTTTACACTTTCCGTTATAGCAACAAATGACACAAATGAATGTGTAGCAACATTTGAAATGGAAGTATCAATTAGAGTTTATTAACATGAAGATGCAACAGACACTAACCATTATTCTTGTGCTCTGTTTAATGGGGTGTGCAATAGAAGAAGCTAAGCCTTCAGAAAAACAACAATTAGTTATTGCTTCAGACTATCTCAGCCCAAGCGACACAGTTTTGTTTTCGGATTTTATTAAAAAAAGTGGCATTCAAATTCGCATATTAACGCTGTCTCCTGAAAAGATAAAATCTCACATAGAAAGGTTTAAAAACAATGCGCAATTTGACTTGGTAATGCTTGGCAAATTATCTTCTGTGCTTACTTTGGAAAACGTGAAATTTCATAATTTATCTAATGCTTATTTATCGAAGTATGCCAACAGCTTAAAGATTTTTCACAATCGTCAATGGATAGTTTCGAGTTTAGACCCTTATTTTTTCTCTTTTGAAAGAGACAGTTCTGCAATACCCGAGCTTTATGATCAATTAGGTAGTGGGTTTATGTGGGCATCACCCGATAAAGATAAATGGGATCTATTTGATGTTTATTTTACCTATTATTTGTCTGGTCTGAAGGAAGAAAATTCTAAAAGAATAAAAGAGCAGTTTAGTCTTAATGAAGTCGAATTTTTCCAATCGAACGATTCTGTGCGAAATCAACAATTTTTGTTGCATAAGAATTCTAGCTATTTATCCTCAAAGACATTATTTTCCAATAAAAAAAGAGAATTATCGAAAAGCACAAATATTCGTGGGTTTGGTGTTTATGCCGACCGAAAATGCATGGCAATTGTTAATGAAGCAAAGAACATAGGAAACGCAAGTGAGTTCTTAAGTTATTGGGACGAGCATTATTCCAGAGAAAACTTCCTTCCTACTCAAGGCGATTATCCATATCCCGACAAAAGAGGGATTTCAAAAGGGGTTAAATTTTTTATAATTTCAGAGGATGAATTACTTGCCCTGTTGAAAAAGCAAAATTTTAAAAAAAATTAAAAGATTTTAAGGATTATAACGTGTAACTTTGTAAGAAAATTATGTATCCAGCAGAATTAGTTAGACCCATGAAAGACGACCTCGTCAATGTAGGATTCGAGGAACTATTAACACCAGAAGCAGTCGATGAGGTTATAGATAATACTAGAGGCACCTTACTAGTCGTTGTAAATTCAGTTTGCGGTTGTGCGGCGGGCAATATGCGCCCCGGAGTGAAGTTGTCTTTACAACAAGATAAAAAACCAGCTCGACTTACTACAGTGTTCGCTGGGGTAGACGCTGATGCGGTTGCACAAGCAAGAAAGTACTTTTTGCCGTACCCCCCTTCTTCACCATCTATAGCGCTTTTTAAGGACGGGGATTTAGTTCACTTTTTAGAAAGACACCACATCGAAGGTGGAAGCGCACAAATGATAGCGGCGAATCTTCAGGCTGCCTACGATGAATTTTGTGGATGAAACGCGTTTATTATTTATCCACATGCAATAAGTGTAAGCGCATTTTAGCGGCTGAGGATAAACTGAGCGAGTTCGAACTTATAGACATTAAGTACCAACGCATTTCTTCAGATATTTTGGAGTTTCTAGCAAGAGAGCTGGGAAGTTATGAGGTGCTTTTCAATAAGAGAGCCATAAAATTTAAAGATGAATCTATTCGTGCTTCAATTAAAAACGACACAGATTATCGGCGTCTTATTTTAGAAGAATACACATTTTTAAAGCGTCCGATATTTATAAATAATGAGAAGATAGGACTTGAAAAGTCCTTGTTAATAATATAAAAGGTGGGGCTGTATAATTTTCTCCCAGTCGGTTTTTAACAACCCAGAAATTGTTTCTCTAAATTTCTCGGGTTTGTAAGTAAAAAGGTTATAAGAATCCGGAAGTCCCGTAAGCAAATCAAGGTGTTTTTCTCCACTTGGGTTAGCTTGTGTTGGATATTTTTCCCAAGAAAAATACTCGCTGTGCAGGTTGAACAACGAATATAGCACTAAAAAGCCGAGGTTCACCGGAGAACAAAACGATTCTGTTGGGCACAGCAAAACGCCCGTTATATTTTTATTATTGGCTCTTAAACTATGGTTTTTGTATGAAAGCCCCTGAAAATCAATGTTAAAGTCAGTTAGTGAAACACTAGGGTTTCCAATCCATTGAAAGGAATAAGCTGAATTTCTACCTACCGAGAAATTAGTAGCCTCAAGAAGGCACAAGCCTGGATATAATTGAACGGACTCAAAGTTTACGAGTGCCGGTGATGGATTTATCCAAGGCATTTTCCAATCTCGAAATGTTTGATTTCTCTCCCAGCCACAAGTCATAATGTTCAAATCAGCACCCCACCTTTGTGTTGAATTAAAATAGCTTGCTAGTTCGCCTAGCGTACAATAATGGGTTATTGGCATATTGAACCGCCCAATAAAACTGCTACAACGTTGATCTAATGTTGGCCCTTCACTTTTAGAAATGTCTCCACCAAGTGGATTAGGTCGGTCCAATAGGATTATTGTTTTTTTTTTGTGTGCCGATACTTCTAGGAAATATGTTAATGACCAGACATACGTATAAAACCGCGCGCCAACATCTGGCAAATCAACAAGTAAAACATCAAGGTCTTCAATATATTGGTCATTTACGAGTTGTTCTTTTTGGTAAAGACTAACCACCGGCAAGTTGGTGAGTTCGTCTCGTTGGTGAGGAATCCAAGCGCCATCCGCCCCCGTTGCATTAATTCCATGTTCGGGAGAAAATAAACGTACGATATTAAACCCCCCCTGTAGCAGCGCAACACGACTTTTTAGACCCCACGAAGTGTAAGCCCCATCGTTAGTTAGTAAGCCGATTCTCTTATTTTTCCATTTAGGATTTAAGATAAGAAGTTTGTCTACGCCAAATATCACGGATGGCCTACCCATAATATGGACTTATAAGTGCATAAACGATAACTCCTGAAATTGCTACGTAAAGCCAAATAGGAAAAGATATCCGAGTCAATTTTTTATGTTTAGCGTATTCACCTTGCCATGCAAAAAGATAAGTAAATAATACGAGTGGTACTACAATAATGCTAAGTAGGACATGCGAAACCAATAAAAAGTAATATAAACCCACCATACTTCCAACAGCAATTGATTCATCAGCATCTCTCACGTTATCATGGTTGCTATCTCCAAAAACCGTAGGTTTTGAGGTCATGTGGTAAGCAACATAACCAGCTAGAAATAATAGCGAGAGAAATAAACAAATACGAATTAGCTTCCGGTGTAGCGACATATTGTGACTTTTTATAGCATAGAGTGCAGCTAACAAAAAAAAGGCAGTTAATCCATTAATAGTCGCATAAATTGGAGGTAAAAAGCTAAAGTCGTAACCGGTAAGTTGCACCTTAAAGAGCACAGCAACTATCAACGGGATTGCAATTGATAAAGAAATGATTGCAATACGTGCTTGTTTAATTTTTTCTGGGGCTAAGGTTGTACTCATAGGTTAATAGATTGGTCAAGTCTAACTTTAAACGTTGATATTCTTTTTCATCGGCATCTCCATCGGGATTGGTAATTTGATAAACTCCACGCACGTGCCCAGATTTATCAACCAAAGTAAAAGCTCCAGAGTGTGCATATCCTCCCGCTTCAGCTTCGTCTTTACCTGCGTGAACCAAAAAAGACTTTACTCCGAGTTCGTGAACTTTTACCTCAGGAATTCCTGTAAGCAGGGCCCAATTTTTTGTTTGAATTTTGTTTTTCTTTATGTATTCTCTTAAGACTGCTGGACCATCAAAAGCAGGATTAATCGTAAACGAAATGAGTTGCAATTGGTTTTCCCAGTCAATCATCTCTTTTTGTAAACGCTGCATTTGCGTGTTCATAATCGGGCATATTGAAGGACACGTAGAAAAAAAGAACTCAGCCACCCAAACCTTGTCTTTATAATCTTTGTTTGTTTTCCACGTAGAATCTTGGTCTAAAAATCGGAAAGGAGGAATCAAGTGGTCAATACCCATGTCGCCTAAATAAGGCAAAGAACCCGGTTTGTTTTCTTTAAATGTTTCTTGTTTTTCATCACAAGAAATCATTAAAGTAAATGCGAATAGTAAAAAATATAGGTTATTCACTTCTGTTTTTATCGTATTCTTTTTGTAGTAATGCAAGGTGCTCAAACATAACGCGAATCTCACCCTCTTTGTTCGCGGGCAATACCATGCGAAGGTGTGCGTTTTTGTCTAATAAGAGTAAATATTTTTGATAGGCTCCCACTCCATATTCTTGTTCGCTACTTTTGAGTAGGTTTTTACCGTTGTTTTCAATGTTATAAAAAGCTTTAGCATCTCCCTTTGCCAATGTCCAAAGCGTAGGGTCATAATTCGGAATATTATCTTTTAAAATTTCCGTCATTGAAGCAAATAAAGAGCTGTCAGTTATTGGATTTCCATTTTCATCGGTTAAAAATGAAATAATACGCACTTGTTTCATCTTCTTACGTTTGTTTTCAAAGATGTGATTATATATTAATTCGCGGAAATTAAACAACGAAATTTGACATTTTGATGGACAAGAAAGTTGAATTGTTGAAATGAAAACGATGTCTCCATTATAATCAAAAAGGTTTTTTTTCGAAAAAGAATTTTTTTCAGGGGAATAAATTGAAAACGAATGATTAGGTAGTCCGCCAAAGTCTTCTAATTTCTCAAAGCTGTGTTGACAACCACGTGTACTAATGAATATTAAGGTTGCCGCCGGCCCGAAAACAAGTAAAAAGGCAATAAGTACTTTAAGTTTTCCCTGTTTTGCCTTATTTTCCATATGTTTAGGCCCCTCCGTATGTTGTCCAAGCTTCACCGATGGCGACAGCCTCCCACAAAGCGATAAAAATTAAGTAAAGCATGAACAAGAAATAAGGAACTAGTATCACGTTGCGCAACCATTTTTTTTCATCGCCAAGGTGCATAAAAACCATAACAATATAACCTGCTTTTAACAAGGTCATGATAATGAATGACCATTTTACAACTGGCCAAGCACTTGAACTTTGTTTGATATAAGCACCCAAGGCAACTTCAACAACTGTTACGATTGTTAGAAGTGCGGTTACCATCCATATTTTCTTTCTAATCTTCTTTCCTTGTTCTTCGTCGTGATGTGCGTGCAACGAATATTCTATCAAATCATCTCTTTCCATGAGGTATTATTTTAATGTTATACAAGATAAAAGAAGGTAAATACAAATACCCAAACTAAATCTACAAAGTGCCAGTACAATCCTGTTTTTTCAACCATTTCATAGTGCCCTCTTTTGTGATAAGTACCCATCAATACACCAATCAAAATAATTATATTGATAACCACTCCCGAAAATACGTGAAAACCGTGAAAACCTGTAATGAAATAAAAGAATTGCGCGTATTGTTGAGGCCCGTATTCATTTAATCCAAATTGGTCATCACCAAAAAATTTAGCGCCATAAATCACACGATTTTCTACACCAGATGTTAGCGCTTCATAGTACATTTTTTCTGCTTCAGCACCTTCAATTCGTTTGCCAACATTTTCGGGATTTGCATCTTTCTTTATAATTAATGCGAGGTGATCATCAGCTTTTTTAGAAACGTTTGCAACGGATCCATCCTCTAAATGGATTTGAATATCTTTTCCATGCATGTGGAGATGACCTGCTGTCGCTGCATGTTGAAATTGATGCATAAGATCATCTGTGATTTCTTCACCCACTTTGTGGTCTGATCCCGCTTTTGTAACTGTAAATTTTTCAATTTCTCCAAAATGACCCTGAACGATGGCTTGTGAACCGTTAGATAATTCTACCTTTCCAAATTCTGAACCATGTGTAAAGTGATACCATTCCCAAGCTTGAGACCCTAAAAAGAAGAAACCACCAATAATTGTGGCAATCATCCATTTTATAACGCCTTTTTTATCCATTCTGTGACCCGCTTCAACGGCAAGAACCATGGTAACTGAGGAAACGATGAGGATGAAAGTCATCAGGGCTACATAGATCAATGGGTAGCCATGACCTAAAAATGGAAGCGAATTAAAGGTTTCTTCACCAATTGGCCAAGCTTCAGTTCCAGAAACGCTAACGTCATGTCTTGTAAAACCATACGCTACCAATAGCCCACCGAATGTTAATGCATCAGAAACAAGGAAAAACCACATCATGAGTTTTCCATAACTCGTTTGGAATGGAGATTCTTTACCCCCCCACAACGTTTTTGAATCTAATTCTGCCGAATGTCCTGCCATTTTTTAAGAATTTTTTGCAAGTTTAATGAATATAAATCAAAAATAATAGTAAATAAACCCATAAAAGACCTAAAAAGTGCCAAAATATTGCACCCGTGCGTAAGGATAAATGGTTTTCCGAATTAAATCTGCCTGAAAATGAGTTAATTGTGATTTTTATTAAATAAATCATAGCAACAGCAATGTGGAGTAGATGGATGAAGGTAATGATGTATAGAAATGAGGATGCAGAGTCAGCAGCCTCAATTGCTTTTGTTTCAAGTCCTGCGCTTAACTCTTTTCCTTGATATGTTAACTTACGATTCTTGTTGTAACCAAGCTCTTCCCCTTTGTAATAAATGTGAAAATCTTTTCCAATTTCCCCTTTTGCATAAAAGTCACCCCTATTATCGCGGATATTTTCAGCAAAGTATTTTAAACGCAGCGCATCCAAGTGGGTAAATAAAGTGCCATTTGGGGTGCAAACTTTTCCGTCTTTTACAACGATAGGTCTTTTATCCATAAGAATCACCATTGATGGATTTGGATTTGTCATTTTCATAACCCTACCTTGTTCGTAATCTAAAAACTGAGCTGTATATTCTTGTAATGACTGCATTTCCTCATTAGTCATCTTTTTGCCGTCCAAAAGGTAGTCGTTACAATAAACATCCACAGATTTACCGTACATCACTATTTTGAAATAACTCCCGTATTTTCCATCCACCACCATGATGTGGTTATTCGCCGCATAAAATCCTTTGTCAATTAACTCGCCATAACCCCTGAATTGAAAATAGATGAAAAGCGCTCCTAAAATTGTTGTTATCCCCATCATTGATTTGAGAAGCAGTTGTTTATCTTGTTTTGCTGCGCGTATAGCTAAAATAAAGGTTACACTACTAATTCCCACAGTTGCAGTACTGAACCAGAAAAAATCAGGCATTGGGTATTTTAACCAGAAGGAATCACCCATTAGGACGATATACGCCGAAGTAAATCCGGCAAATAACATGATTACACTGAAAATACCTACATACACGAGGTTCTTCTTCATCTTTTCCTTTACTTGAGGATCGAATTGTGGTTCCATAGGCTAGATTTTATCGAAAACGTAAACAAATTGAATTATCGGTAAATAAACAAATGAGGCAAACATAAGTTTTCTCGCATCTTTCGTTTCACAGTATAGGAATAATCGGTATGCGTAAACAAAGAAAACAATACCGAGTATAGAAGCTATGACTAACGTCGTAATTCCCACCCAATCCAAGGCCCAAGGCAAAAGACTAAAAGGGATTAAAAAAAGTGAATACACCATAATTTGAAAAGCACTTTGTTTTCCCCTTCCCGAAGTTGCGGGCAATAATGAAAACCCTGCTTTTTTGTAATCGTCGTACAATACCCATGCAATTGCCCAAAAATGAGGGAATTGCCAGGTAAATTGTACAAAGAAAAGCACTCCAGATTGTAAGGTAAAATCGTTGCTCTCTGCTACATAACCGAGCATTGGGGGTATTGCTCCAGGGAATGCGCCAACAAAAACAGCCCATGGTGTTTTTAATTTTAGCGGTGTGTATATAAAGACATAAGTTAAAAACGCCAACAGACCTAAAGTCGCACTGTAAAGGTTCAACTGAACCAGTAAGCCAGTGCCGATTGTTAAGGAGAAAAAACAAACGAGGTAAGCTTCTTTTTTGGACATCCAACCTTGAGGAAGGGGCCTATTTTTTGTTCTACTCATTAAGACATCGAGGTCTTTTTCCCAGATTTGATTGGCGCCGTTTGATGCTGCTGTAACGAGTGTTCCACCAAGCATTAAATAGAAAATTTCGAGTGGGTCGGTTCCTCCAGCAAAAAGGTAGCCAGATAGCGCTGAGAGAATAACCAAAAAGCTTAATCTGAACTTGGTAAAGATTAAATAAATCCTCCAAGCACCCGGTTTTTGTGGCTCAATTTCTGACATCGCTGCAAATTTACGAATTTATACGCTCGGAAAGCGACACACAAGACAAACCTAAATGTAATTTAAATGTCGAATAGATATTAAGAAACTCCTTATCTTTAGCGACAAACTTTCAAGACCTATGTATCATAATATTAGTAGCGAAAAAAATTCTCACGTGGCAATCGTAACGATTAACAGACCTGATCAGTTGAATGCGTTGAATAAACAAACAATTGAGGAATTAAATAGGGAGTTAACGGATTTAAATGAAGACCAACAGATTGGCGTGGTAATATTAACCGGAAGTGGCCAAAAGTCTTTTGTGGCTGGAGCTGACATAAAAGAGTTTGCCCATTTTTCTATTGCGGAAGGCGGCATGCTTGCTCAACAGGGGCAGCAGTTATTGTTCGATTTTATTGAAAACATGCATAAACCAGTAATTGCTGCAGTCAATGGATTTGCCTTAGGAGGAGGGCTAGAACTAGCAATGGCGTGTCACTTTCGTGTTGCCTCTAAAAACGCAAAAATGGGCCTTCCCGAGGTGTCTTTGGGTGTAATACCTGGTTACGGAGGCACTCAGCGGCTTCCTCAACTGGTTGGAAAAGGCAAGGCAAATGAAATGATTTTTACGGCAGCGATGATTTCTGCTGACGAGGCCCTAGAATGGGGCCTAGTGAATTATGTCGTAGAACAGGACGCATTAATATCGACCTGTGAAGCGCTAGCAAACAAAATAATTCAACATTCTCCGAATGCCATTAAATCAGCTATTAAAGCGGTAAACGCGGGGTTTAGGAATGATCAAAATGGGTTTCAAGCTGAAATAGAGGCCTTTGGAATGTGTTTTGGAACGACAGAATTTTTAGAAGGAACCTCCGCTTTTGTTGAAAAAAGAAAAGCAAATTTTAGAGCTTAAATGGCTAACCCCATAAGAAGACTTCTTGGTCAAACAGCTGTCTATGGATTGTCATCCATTGTTGGCAGATTGCTTAATTATTTATTGGTCCCCTTGTATACGGCTGTATTTGCGGATCCTGCCGATTATGGAGTGGTTTCAGAATTATATGCCTGGGTTGCATTTTTAGTGGTGTTCTTGACGTTTGGTATGGAAACAGCGTTCTTCAGGTTTATTCAAGATAGTACAGATAGAAAAAAAATCATGTCCAACGCTCTTTGGGTGGTTATGTTAGTGAATGGCATGTTTTACTTGTTGCTTCTTCAGTTTAACAGTGAAATAGCCAACGTTATGCTTTTTGAAGGACACAATGAATACATTGTACTTATGGGGGCCATTGTATGTATTGATGCGTTATCGGCCCTACCATTGGCTGAGTTGCGAGCGGAAGAAAAAGCGGGGCGTTTTGCATCTATTCAGTTGATTTCAATTGCTGTAAATATTGGTCTGAATATTCTTTTTATGGTTTTTTTATTTGATAAATCAAGACCAGAGGAAGGTGTTTTGTTTATTTTGATTGCAAACCTACTGGCATCCTTGGTAAAGCCGGTAATGTTATCAGATAGTTTTGGTTTATTGCGATTGGGATTAGATAAAGAAATCACCAAAAAAATGCTTTTATATGCCTTCCCACTTGTTATTGCTGGATTTGCTGGTATAATAAACGAAACATTGGACAGAATATTATTAAAACAATTGTTGTTTAACCCAAGTGACCCAACATCACTAAGGTATGCAGAGGCTCAAGTGGGCATTTACAGTGCTTGTTATAAGTTGGCAATGCTTGTAACTATACTATTGCAGGCCTATCGTTATGCAGCAGAGCCTTTTTTCTTTAATCAGTATAAAAACGAAGATAGAAATAAAGTGTATGTAAGGGTAATGAATTTATTTATAGCAACAGTTTGTTTTGTGTTTCTGCTTGTTTCCTTAAATATTGATGTTTTTAAGTATTTTATCAGAAACGAGGCTTATTGGGCTGGATTGAAGGTTGTGCCAATATTACTATTGGCGAATGTCTTTTTAGGGATTTACTACAACCAAAGTATATGGTATAAATTAAGTGGGAAAACAAAATTTGGAGCATATATAGCTATAATTGGAGCAATAATAACTGTTTCAATAAACTGGTTGTTCATCCCAACTTACGGGTTCATGGCAAGCGCATGGGCAACGTTGATAGTTTACGCTTTTCAAATGGTATTGAGCTATTTTCTTGGTCAGAAGCACTATCCAATTCCATATAATCTAAGAAAATTTGCCTTGTATCTGCTTACGGCGCTCGGAATTTTTGCATTAACATACACGTTAAAAATAGAAGGAACCTACACCAGATTGTTTGTTCACAATATATTTTTGTTGGCTTATGTTGCTATGATATATAATTTTGAAAAGAAGTCATTTCAGTTCGGTAATTCAAATACTAAATAATTAACGAACTATTTCCAACCATAATTGTTTTACAGCTTAATATCATGTAAATTTGTCCCATAAAATGAGCAAATCCTACCAAGCCGGTCCTTTACTTTCTCAGATAAATTTCCCAAGTGATTTAAGAGAAAAGTTTGATTTTGAAGACTTACCACAAATTTCAAACGAACTCAGACAATACATTATAGATGTTATTTCAGAAATTGGAAACAGTCATTTTGGCGCAAGTTTGGGTGTTATTGAGCTAACAATAGCGCTGCATTATGTATTTAACACACCTGATGATCAGTTGGTCTGGGATGTTGGGCATCAAGCGTATGGTCATAAAATTCTAACGGGTAGAAGAGATAGATTTCACACAAATCGAATTAAAGGGGGTGTTTCAGGTTTTCCAAAGCGCTCTGAAAGTCAATTCGACACGTTTGGCGTAGGCCATTCATCAACATCCATTTCTGCGGCATTGGGAATGGCGGTGGCGAATAGATATCTTGGCGACAATAAGAAACAACATATTGCTGTTATTGGTGATGGAGCTATGACAGCGGGTCTTGCTTTTGAAGGAATGAATCATGCTGGTTTTGAAAAAGACGCAAACTTATTGGTGATATTGAATGATAACTGCATGTCAATCGATCCGAATGTTGGGGCACTAAAAGAATACCTTACCGATATTACCACCTCCCATACATACAACAAAGTTAAGGATGAGGTTTGGAAGCTTCTTGGTAAAATCTCGAAATTTGGACCAGATGCTCAAACAATAGCCTCTAAGGTTTCGCACGCTCTTAAAGGCAGCCTATTAAAGCAAAGCAACTTATTTGAATCCTTGAATTTTCGCTATTTTGGCCCTGTAGATGGTCACGATGCTGTAGGCTTAGCTAAAATTTTAAATGACCTGAAAGATATTCCTGGCCCTAAGATCTTACATTGTATAACTAAAAAAGGCGCAGGTTATAAATTCTCGGAAGAAGGAAATCCAACAAAATGGCACGCGCCAGGAGTATTCAATAAAGAGACAGGAGAAATAGTTAAAATCATTCCAAAATCACCACAGCCGCCAAAATACCAAGATGTATTTGGCCATACGATTGTAGAGCTTGCAGAAGAAAACTCAAAAATTATGGGAGTTACTCCGGCAATGCCATCAGGTTGCTCATTGAACATCATGATGCAAGCAATGCCTGACAGAAGTTTTGACGTGGGAATAGCAGAGCAGCACGCCGTAACATTCAGTGCTGGTTTGGCCACACAGGGATTGGTGCCATTCTGCAATATTTATTCATCCTTTATGCAACGGGCTTTTGATCAAGTGTTGCATGACGTTGCCTTACAGAACTTGAATGTAGTTTTTTGTCTGGACCGAGGAGGATTGGTAGGAGCAGATGGAGCTACACACCATGGCGCCTATGATTTAGCTTACATGCGATGTATTCCAAACATGGTGGTTTCAGCCCCAATGAATGAAGAAGAACTTAGAAATTTAATGTATACTGCTCAATTACCGGATAAGGGTCCTTTCTCGATTCGTTATCCACGCGGTAATGGTGTGATGACTGATTGGAAAACGCCACTTAAAGAAATTAAAGTTGGAACAGGAAGAAAAGTTTGTAACGGGGAGGATATTGCAATATTGACAATCGGGCATCCAGGTAATTTTGCTCAAGAAGCCATTAAAGAGTTGTCAGCATACGATGTGTCAGTTGCTCATTACGACATGCGATTTGTTAAGCCAATTGACGAAGTTATGTTACACGAAGTTTTCTCGAAATTTAAATACGTTATCACGGTTGAAGATGGGTGTTTGATGGGTGGATTTGGTTCTGCTGTTATAGAATTCATGGTGGATCAGGGGTATCAGTCACAAGTTGTGCGTCTTGGGATCCCAGATGAGTATATTCACCACGGCACACAAGAAGAGTTGTGGGAAGATTGTGGCTTTGATGCGAAGGCAATAGTAGGAAAGGTAAAAACCCTTCTTTCAATAAAAGAAGTGGATAAAAAATTAACCCAAAAATTAGGATGAAGTTATAATTATAGTAATTTGGACTATAATTTACTTTAATGAACAATCAAAAAACCAATTTTAGCGCTTTAGGAGTACTCACAATAGTATTTTTCTTTTGGGGATTTATTGCTGCGGGCAATAGTATTTTCATTCCATTTTGTAAAAATTATTTTCATTTAGACCAATTTCAAAGCCAATTAGTTGATTATGCTTTTTACGGTGCATACTATATCGGTGCCCTGATACTATTTATTACAAGCTCAATTAGTGGTCGTGACTTAGTAGGTAATTGGGGGTATAAGAAAAGTATTGTATATGGTCTGCTATTTTCTGCTTTTGGAGCGGTGGCAATGATTATGGCAGTATACGGAAATACGTTTTCGGGGATGTTAATTGGCTTTTTTCTAGTTGCTTTGGGATTCTCACTTCAACAAACCGCTGCTAATCCATTTGCGATTTCTTTAGGCAATCCAGCGACAGGCGCTACTCGTGTGAATTTCACTGGAGGAATTAATTCTTTCGGAACAATGATAGGCCCTCTAATCGTGGCTTTCGCTCTTTTTGGTTCGTCTGCTGCAGTTACAGACGACATGATTGCAGAATTAGACCTTATAAAGGTAATAGTCTTGTACATGGCGGTGGGCATTTTATTTATTTTGGCGGCGACCATATTCGGGTTGTCCAAGTCAGTCCCATCAGGTGTTCACGCTGAACCGGTAGAGGCAGCAAGCAAGGCTTTGAGAAGCTTATTGATTATGACGGGGCTTTTAATTGTTATGTTTACCCCTGTATTTAGTAGTTATAATTCATCTAAAGCAAAAGCAGTAGCAAAATATGAGACAGCATTATCCGAAATAAAAAAGGATCAGGGAGAGTCATTGACCTATACTACTATTGCAGAAAAGGTAAAAGAAATGAAAAAACCCTTGGAACAAGAACGAATGTTATGGTTATCAGGAGCATTAATTTCTGTGGTAGGCATGCTTTTGTTTGCGAATAGATCAGCAATGAAAAACCCTGAAGGTTGGGGAGCTATGCGTTATCCGCAGTTGGTTCTTGGGATGTTGGCAATTTTTATCTATGTCGGTGTAGAGGTCGCAATCGGGTCAAATCTAGGAGAGCTGTTGAAACAAAATGATTTCGGAGGGTTAGAAGCCTCAGCGATTGCACCTTATATTTCTATGTATTGGGGAAGCTTAATGATAGGTCGTTGGGCAGGTGCGGTTAGTGCTTTTGACTTACAAAAATCAACAAAAGCACTTCTAATTGTGGTGGTTCCAATTGTGGCTTTTTGTCTTATTCTTGCCGCAAATTTATTAGCACAAAAAGATGTGTCCGCACTTTATTGGTATATTCTATGCGTTGCTGTTCAAATCGGAGCCTTTTTCTATGTTGGTGAAAACCCGATAAAATCTCTCATGGTTTTTGGCTCCTTGGGCGTTGCGGCCATGTTAATAGGAATGTTTAGTACCGGTCAAGTTGCCGTGTATGCCTTTTTGAGTGGAGGGTTATTTTGCTCCATTTTATGGCCTTGTATATTTTCTTTGTCTATTGCAGGGTTAGGAAAATTTACCTCCCAAGGCTCTGCCTTTTTAATTATGATGATTTTGGGAGGAGGAATTATTCCTCCTATTCAAGGGAAGTTAGCAGATTTGATAGGAATACAGTCTTCTTATGTAATCGCTGTTCTTTGTTTTGGATACCTTGTTTTGTTTGCAGTATTGGTTAGAAAAATATTAAAAAATCAAGGGATTGATCTTGAAGGGCAAGTGATGTCTGGAGGCCATTAGGCGGGATTTATGTATAAAACACGAGTGAGGCGGGTGTTTTTTATCTACTTATTGTACTTTGTAAAATAATTCACTAATTTTACCCAAAATGCTACCTATGAAACAACTTCTTATTTTGTTCATGATTTGTTTGTTATCTCCGGTATTTGGTCAGAAAACGGCAACAGGAATTGTTCAAAACGAAAAAAAAGAACCAATGCCTTTTGTTTCGATTACAATAAAGGGCACGTCAAAAGGTGTGAAATCAAACATACTAGGTGAATTTAAAATTGCCATACCAGACACTGGAAATGTGTCTTTAGTATTTTCATTTATTGGATTTGAGAAACAGGAAGTAAATACCAGCGGTTTGGAACCATTAACCGTGACAATGGTTCAAGAGTCTAAGTCTTTAAATGAGGTAGTGGTTGTTGGATATGGATCAGCCACAAAAAAAGAACTCACCGGTGCGACCTCAAAAGTTGGGGGTGAAGACATTGAAAAATTGAATTTATCGCGAATGGATCAAGCACTTCAAGGTCAAGTTTCCGGGGTAAATATTTCTACAAATTCTGGATCGCCTGGAGGAGCTTCCAATATTAGAATACGAGGTTTATCTACATTTGGCGACAATGACCCGCTAATTTTAGTCGATGGTGTAGTTTACGATTCAGAAGGACTTAATGCCTTAAACCCTTCTGACATTAAATCTATAAATGTACTTAAGGATGCAACAGCTGGAATTTATGGTGTGCGTGCAGCGAATGGTGTCATATTAGTGGAGACAAAACAGGGAAGGTTAAATGCTAAACCTAAGGTAGAATTAAATTCTTATTATGGTGTTCAATCGACAAGCCGCAAACTTGACTTGTTAAATGCAACTGAGTATGCTATTATTAAAAACGAAATGTTTGCATTTGGCGGTCAGGACATGCCATTCAATAACACCGCGTTGGGTGTAGGAACTAATTGGCAAGACAGCGTATTTCAAAATTCACCTGTGCAAAGTCACAACTTAAGTATGAGTGGTGGAACCGCTAACACAAGGTACTCGTTAGGATTGGGTTATTTTTCACAGGATGGAATCGTGGGTGGCCCAAAATCACATTTTTCGAGGTATAATGCCAGATTAAATTTAAGTACTGATTTGAGTAAAAAACTAAAACTTAATTCTGTGTTTTTATTTTCAAATGATTACCGTAACACATTGCCAGAAAATGGTATCGGGTCTGTATTATACAATACAATCAACGCTTTTCCAAATGAACCAGTCAGAATGCCTGATGGTTCCTATTCGTATTTGGAAGAGGTAAGTGATATTATCAATCCATTGGCACAAATTGCAAATCAATACAATTGGAGTTGGGCGGATAAGTTTGTTGGAAAGGAAGAATTGGTCTATGAATTCAATGAAAATCTGAGCTTTACGAATCGTTATAATTACAACTATGCTCAAGTACAAAGTAAGGTGTTTTCGCCTCTAGCTTGGTTTGGCCCTGGTAAATATGCGAATACAGCGTTGAATGCTGACCTGGCCTCTCCTTTAGTTGAAATCGCACCAGATGTATTTATAGAAAGAGGAGCCTCGGTAAACGAAGAACGCGCGGGGTATACGGATCAAACATTTGAAAGTTATTTAAACTATGACAAATCTATAGATACCAATCATCGAATTAAAGGAACGGCTGGGGTATCTGTTTTTCAGCGTCACGGTGAAGCATTGGGTGGTACAGCCTTCAATATTCCAAACAATTCAGTAGAATACGCGGATATTTCGGCAAACCTTGCGGCAGGAGGGTTTCTAAATAACGTATACTCATGGGAATTCACAGAGAGGCTAGTTTCAGCATTTGTAAGAGCAGAATATGCTTACCAAAGTAAATACCTATTTTCGGCTATTTTGCGTCGAGATGGCTCAAGTAAATTTGGACCAAACAACAGGTATGGTTTTTTCCCAACCTTCTCTGGCGCATGGTTGTTGTCTGATGAAAAATTTTACAAGGTCAAATGGTTAGATTATTGGAAACTAAGAATGAGTTACGGGGTTTCTGGAAATGATCAAATACCTAATTTTTCATACAGAGCATTGTTAAATGGAGAAGGGGTATATGTGTTTGATGACGTATTAACACAAGGGGTTGCTATTGGTCGACCTTCAAACCCCGACTTAAAATGGGAAACTACAAGCCAATTAAACATTGGAATGGATTTAACTTTTTGGAAAAAATTAGACCTTACCACTAACTATTTTATAAAAAACACCAAGGATTTATTGTTTCAACCAGAAGTTACGGCCATTCTTGGTTCATATGGTCCAGGAGGGTTTCCACCAATAATAAATGCAGGAGATGTCTCCAATAAAGGAGTTGAACTTGAATTAGGGTATCACACAGATCCGAAGAAAAAATTGGTTTCTGACATTAATTTTAATATTTCAAGAATTTTGAACAAAGTAACAAGCGTGCCAGAAGGGGTAGATTATATTCCTGGTGCAGCATTTAGTGTTGGAGGAGATGTAGCCACAAGGTTTCAGGAAGGCTATGCGATAGGGTATTTCTTTGGTTATCAAACAGCTGGTGTATTTCAAACACAGGAAGAAATTGATGCCACGAGCGTTACCCAGGAAGGAGCTCAGCCGGGAGATTTAATTTTTGTAGACCAAGACGGAGACGGAAAGATTAGTTTTTCAGATGATTCTGATAAAACTTTTTTAGGATCCCCTATTCCAGATTTCACATGGGGCCTTAATTTAAATGTAAAATTCTCAGGATTTGATTTCTCAGCTAACATATTTTCAGCAATTGGAAATGAAATTATTCGTAACTACGAACGTCAACAACCTTTTGCAAACCAATTAGGATATGTTATTGATAGATGGGTAGGGCCAGGCACTTCCGATGAAACTCCACGCCTAACTACCGGTGAAACAAGAAACAATGTGTTCTCGTCTTTTTATGTAGAGGATGGATCATTTATTCGCTTGAAAAATGTGCAAATTGGGTATACATTACCTAAAAAGGTCATGAAAAAGGCAAAAATGGAGTCGGTGCGTATTTATGTTGCAGCAAATAACTTAATTACGTTAACAAGATACATGGGGTATGATCCGGATTTAGGTTCTTCTAATGCACTTAGTGCAGGAGTAGATTTCGGAATGTATCCGCAAGCAAAATCAATAATGGGTGGAATTCAAGTAACATTTTAATTATGAAAAGGAAATTAATCATCATCATTTTATCAGCAATATCCTTTTTGCAAACAGGGTGTAAAAAATTCTTAAGTGTAGACCCCCCTTATGCACAGGATGCTGAAAATTATTTTCAAACTCCGGAAGATTTTGAACGTGCCTTAACTGGAGCATATGACATGCTTCAAGGGTCTTTTGTTTCCTTTTGGATTGGGGAAATCGCTTCGGATAATGCTATAGCTGGAGGTGAAAGTGTTAACGATTCTCAAGGGCTCCATCAAATTGACAACATGACGCATGGTGGTGTGAATAATGAGTTGCGTAACATCATGCGTTGGAATTATACAGGCATTACACGCGTTAATTACATCATGGAAAACAAGGACAACATAGACTTTCCAGGAAAAGAACACATGCTTGCGGAAGCTAAGTTCTTACGAGCATATTATTATTTCGAATTGGTAAAATTTTTCGGAGACGTTCCATTAATTATCGACAAACGGATTGGAATCGAGGAAGCGAGACAATTTCCTCGAACACCAAAAGCAGAGGTTTATGCTCAAATTGAACAAGACCTGGCAGCAGCAGCAGCGGTGTTAAGTCCTGTTGCAGCCCAAAAAGGCCGAGCAACCAAAGGAGCCGCTCAAGCATTGTTAGGTAAAGTTTACCTTTATCAAAATAAATTTACGGAGGCGGCAGCTATTTTCGACGAGATTAGAAATAGTGGGCTTTACAGTTTGATTTCAGATTATTCCCAACTTTTTGCTGCATCTAATGAAAACAATTCTGAAACCGTTTTTGATATCCAATATAGTGGATTAGAAGGTGGAGGTTATGGTTGTTTAATTTGTTTAGAGGGAAATGCGGCTCCAGGTTTTCAGGGGATTCGTCAATACACAGGTCCAGTTTATGGTGATGGAAACAGTTATAATTTACCCACTCAAGAATTATACAATGCCTTTTCACCCATTGATCCACGTCGGGGACATACCATTTTGGATATTGATGCATTTATTGCAGCTCAACCTGATCCGTCTTCCATTACATACGCGATCGGAGCTGGAGGCCATACCGGATACTACAACAATAAATACATAAAACGCCAAGGAGAAATAGGTTTGCCCGATAACGATTTAACGAGTCCTGTTAACTATCGCGTAATTCGTTATGCAGACGTGTTATTGATGGCAGCTGAGGCACATTTTCACCTCGGAAACAATCAAATTGCCCAGCAACTTGTTAACCAAGTGAGAGTGCGTGCGGGTGTGCCTGGGATTCCGGTGCAATCATTAAATGATATTTATAAAGAAAGAAGATTTGAACTTTCTGGTGAAGGACATCGCTTTTTTGATTTAGTGAGAACAGGTCAAGCAGCACAATTCATTGATGGTTTTGTAACAGGAAAGCATGAACTTTTTCCAATTCCACAAGTGGAAATTGACTTGGCAGGAGGAAATTGGCAACAAAATTCAGGATATTAAAAAAAGAAATATGAGAGCTTTATTGTTTTTTATAGGGTTAATTGCATTGACATCTTGTCACAAAAACCCACAATTAGGAAATCCACCATCTGACGAAGATGCTAGTTTCACCTTTGCTCCTTCGGATACAAATGCCAACGTAATCGTTCTAACCGCGACCAATCAAAACATTCTGTGTTCTTGGGATTTTGGAAACGGAATTAAAAAAGAAGGAAATAATGTGGTTGCAACATATCCGTATGCTGGCACATACACCGTCAAGTTAACAGTGTTTAGCAAAGGAGGAAGCAAGAGTTCAACACAACAAATCGTAATTGCACAAGACGACCTAAGTCTATTAAACAATCCCATTTACGGTAAATTAACAGGAGGAGCCTCAGGTCCAGGTTATAAGGTTTGGCATGTTGACTCCATCTCATCAGGCCACATGGGCGTTGGGCCAGATCCAGAGAGTGCACTTGGACCAATACCAGAATGGTGGTCGGCAGGAGCCAATGAAAAACCAGGCTGTGGGATGTATGATGACCGCTATATTTTTTATTTAAACGGCTTCAAGATCGACATGGTAAATAATGGAGATGTGTATATTCATAATTCATTGGCTGCTCAATTTCCAGGGTCTTTTCAAAATCTTGGTGATTTTACAGCCCCTTACACTGATCAATTACAAGGTTCGTGGCTACTAACAGAAGGTGATCAAACAACAATTTCACTTTCTACAAATTCATTTTTGGGATTTTATACGGGTGTAAATGAATATAGAATATTGGATTTAACAGACTCAACCATGAGTTTACAATACAAACACCATGCAGGCGGTCTGCTGTGGTACTTAAAACTATCAGCTGAATAATTATGAAAACAACACGCAACGTAATAGGATTATTTACAGTTTTTTTTATCGCCCTTGGCGCTTGCAAGAAAAAAGATACAACTCCTGATGTGGTCTTGCCAACAAATTTACAGACAACAATTAGTCATACTTCAGGAAATGCCTCTATTCAAGCCATAGCACAAAATGCTAATTTTTTTTCATTTACTTTTTTTGAGAACGGGGATTCTACTCGATTTGAATCTCAACAAGGAACGGCAAATTATACATTTAGTCAGAGCGGCACATATACAGTGAAAACAAGAGCCCACACTACGCAGTACGATTACATTGAAAAAATAGATCAAGTTGTAATCTATGTTGATTCAGTAGTGACAGGTGCTCCGACTGTCGGATACAGCACTCCTTTGTCTTATCCGGGATTGACGCTCGTGTGGAACGATGAATTTGATGGAACTACCCTCTCTTCAGATTGGACTTATGATATCGGAACAGGAAGTAATGGTTGGGGTAATAATGAGTTGCAATACTACACAAATGACAATGTTCAGGTGTCAAATGGATTGTTGCAAATAACAGCCAAATCAGAGAGTTTTAACGCGCAAGACTACACCTCAACTCGAATTAAAACCCAAGGATTAAAATCATGGAAATATGGAAGAGTGGATGTTAGAGCGGCGTTGCCTTTCGGAAAGGGAATATGGCCTGCAATTTGGATGTTAGGAGACAATATTACAACTGTAGGATGGCCTGCTTGTGGTGAAATCGATATTATGGAATTAATTGGAGGCGCGGGATTAAATGACAGAACGGTTCACGGTACAGCACATTGGAGCAATGCTGGTGCGCACGCTTCATTTGGCAATAGTAGTAGCCTTTCTAGTGGTAAATTTGCAGATGAATTCCATGTGTTCTCAATTGTTTGGAACCAGAATTCAATTACGTGGATGTTGGATGATGTGGTTTATAATACCTTGGATGTTACACCAGCTGAATTAAGTGAGTTTCAAGAAAAGTTCTTCTTGATTATGAACGTGGCTGTAGGGGGTAATTGGCCTGGAAGTCCTGATGCAAGCACTGTCTTTCCTCAAACAATGTATGTGGATTATGTTCGGGTGTTTCAATAAAATTGTAATTTAGTTTCAAATTCTAACACTCGCTACAGCTAATTTAAACATATGAATTACAAAATAGAATTTGATAAATTTTTTTCCTATTCATTTTCATTGGATTGCTTGATTTTTGGTTTTGAGAACGCTCAAATACATTTATTGCTTATCAAACGAAACATGGATCCTTTCAAGGGTGAATGGGCAATTCCTGGAGACTTGGTGTACCCGGATGAAGACTTAGATGAAGCAGGTAAGCGAATATTACATGATTTAACTAATTTGGATAAAATCAAGCTCCATCAATCTCAAACTTTTGGAAAGCCAAAACGTCATCCTCAAGGCCGTGTAATTACATGTGCCTACTTTGCGTTAACAAAAATGAACGAAGTAAATGCTGTTGCTTCATCTTGGGCCACAGAGGTTAAATGGATCCCTGTCCATAAAATTGGGAAGCTAGCGTTTGATCACAACGAGATTTTATCTTCGACTTTTGATATTCTAAAAAATAAACTTTCAAATGAGCCGCTTTGCTTTGATTTATTGCCAGAGAAGTTCACGTTAAATGAATTACAGCAGCTTTATGAATATGCTTTTAATAGCGATTTGAACAAGGCGAATTTTAGAAAGAAAATAAAACATATTCCATTTATCTCGCACGATGAAAAACAGACTAACGTCAAACATCGTCCTGCGAAGCTTTATTCTTTTGACAAAAAAAGGTATCGAGAATTAGTTGAGAAACAGGAGTACGCCTTCAAAATGTAATTTTTACACTAATTATTTTATACTTATTGTATTTTATACTATATTTACCCAAATAAATCTTAACTATGAAAAAAATTTACTCATTCTCAGCACTTGTATTTCTGGCAGTAAATACATTTGCTCAAATTGAAGGAACATGGCGTTTGGCGCCAGCAGCGGGTTCTTTAGGTGTTGGGCCAAATCAGGGAGATATTTCTTGGTGGTCAAACTCAACTGGAGATGTCTCAGTTAGGTCTTGTTTGTTTGATGATTCTATCAAATTTGAGGCTAATGGAACAATGACGCACTACATGGATGGAAGTACATGGGTGGAAGGATGGCAAGGTTCACCAGATGGGTGTAATATCCCTGTTGCACCTCACGACGGTACGACAAATGCCCCGTATACTTATTCTTACAATTCAACTTCTGGAGAATTAACTGTAAATGGCATTGGAGCTCATATGGGGCTTGCGAAAGTAATTAATGGCGGGGAGCTTACAAGTCCTGCAAACGCTGCTTCTAGTATTACCTATATCACTACTTTTTCAAATAACAACAACACCCTAACCTTGGATATCAGTATTGGAGGAGGTTGGTGGAGATTTGTATACCAACGAACTGCGACAGTCACAATGCCTGATCCGAATGTTACCTTTAGAGTAAATATGAGCAATTATACAGGAACAATCACAAATGGAGTTTTTGTTAACGGTTCATTTAACGGATGGTGTGGTAGTTGTAACCCAATGACTGATATGGGTAATGGAATGTGGCAAGTAACGCTTCCAATTCCAGCAAGTAACATTGAATATAAGTTTACAGTTGATGGTTGGAATGATCAAGAAAACTTTACAGCGAATGACGCATGTATTGACCCGAATATGGGAGATAATTTCTACAACAGATACCTTCAAATTACAAGTGATGTGGTATTGCCTGCAGTATGCTTTAGCAGTTGTGATCCATGCCCAAGTAATGCAACTCAGTTAATTGGCACATGGAAGTTAAAAGCAAGCGCTGGATCGCTTGCAGTAGGACCTGCGCTTGGAGATGGGTCTTGGTGGTCAAATGGTGCGGCTGATGTTACAACAAGAGCTTGTTTATTTGATGATTCAATTAAATTTGAGGCGAACGGAACAATGACTCACTTTATGGATGGTAGTACTTGGCTAGAAGCATGGCAAGGAGCTTCACCTGATGCTTGTGGAACACCAGTTGCTCCTCACAATGGAGTAGGGCCATTTACCTATTCATACAGCGGTGGTGAACTTACCATTAACGGAATTGGCGGTCATATTGGACTAGCTAAAGTTTATAATGGAGGAGAATTATCGAATCCAGCGAACGCGCCGGCTTCAGTAACCTACCAAATTACATTCGCAAACAACGATAATACGATGATTGCTGATATTAATTTCGGACCGGGATGGTGGAGATTTATCTACGAGAAAACCCAACAAGTTGTTGTAGCGGATCCTAATATTACCTTTAAAGTAGATATGTCTAATTACACTGATCCAATCGCAACGGGTGTTTTCTTAAATGGAAGCTTTAATAACTGGTGTGGAAACTGTACTCCGATGACTAACTCATCTGGTTCAATTTGGGAAGTAACAGTTCCTTTAACTGCAGGTCCGATTCAGTATAAATTTACCATTGACGGTTGGAATGATCAAGAATTCTTTGTTGGTGGAGAATCCTGTGTTGATACAATTGCTGATGGGTTCTTTAATCGCTATTACGTAGTTTCTGCGGACGCAACTTTACCTGCTGTTTGTTTCGCTAGTTGTGAAGCGTGCCCAAGTATCGGACTAGATGAGAATACAATTGAATTGAGTGTGTTCCCAAATCCAGTAAATGATAAATTGACAGTGTCTTCAACAGAGAACATTAATTCAATTGAAATTATATCTATGAATGGATTGGTAGTTTTACAAAAATCAATCAATCAATCCACGGCAATTCTTAACGTAGAAAATCTGAAATCAGGTACCTACTTCGTTAAGGTAATCACTGATGACAACTATTTATTCGAAAGAATTATCATAGAATAGTTTTATTGGTTAACGATCAGAAAAGGAAGAGCAATCTTCCTTTTCTTATTTATAGACAACTTATTTTCGCGTGTATGAGAAGGTTTATTTTGTTAATTCTGTTTATTTATTTAAACAATCATTTTTATGCTCAAAATGATTTTGATTTGTTAAAAAGAGCAAAGTCGTTGACAGCAAAATTAAGTGTGGAACAAAAGATCGCTCAAACGTGTCAAGTTACCCTGGATGCGCTTTTGAAAACCGACGCAAATGGTCAAGTAATAAAACCGATTGAAATTAACCCCAAAAAATGCGAGAAACTAATTGAACAACAACAAATCGGATCTGTACTCAACGTAAGTTCTCATACTCTTGATAGAGCAACTTGGAATAATTTACTTAATACCATTCATTCAGCGTATAAAAATGGAAAAACGGTCGCTCCTGTTTTATATGGGGTTGATGCAATCCATGGAGCAAATTACGTCGTTGGTGGCACATTGTTTCCGCAAGAAATTGGGTTAGCCGCAACTTGGAATCCGTCGTTAGCTAATAAAATGGGTGAAATCACTGCCTACGAGACTCGTGCCTCCGGGGTTCCTTGGAATTTTTCGCCAGTTTTAGATTTAGGTCGACAGCCGTTATGGTCACGTTTTTTTGAAACGTTAGGCGAAGACCCATTGTTAGCCTCGAAAATGGGTGTAGAATTAGTTAAAGGATATCAAGGTACAAATCCCGCAGAGTCTACGCGAGTTGCAGCGTGTATGAAGCATTTTGTCGGCTATAGTTTACCACGTTCAGGAAGGGATAGGACTCCCGCATGGATTCCCGAAAGATTGATGCATGAACTTTATTTACCATCATTTAAAGCTGCCGTGGATGCTGGAGCACTTACCGTGATGATAAATTCAGGGGACGTAAACGGTACGCCTGGACATATCAATAAATACCTGATAACAGATTTGTTGAAAAATAAGTGGGCCTTCAAGGGATTAGCCGTTTCAGATTGGGAAGATATTCGCATGTTGCATACTGTTCACAAGGTGGCAGCAACACAGAAAGATGCTATCATCATGGCTATTAACGCTGGACTAGACATGAGCATGGTGCCATACAATGGTCCACACGAAGAATACTTAAACTTATTTAAAGAAGCAGTATCAGAAAAAAAGATTTCTATGAAGCGGTTAAATGATGCCGTTACTCGGATTATCTATGTTAAACTTAAGCTAGGACTTTATGAAAAACAGCTGACACCTTGGAATGACTATTCAAAATTTGGATCGGATGAATTTAAGAAAGAAGCTAAAAATGCGGCATTAGAATCCATCACACTTTTGAAAAATGAGAATGAAGTTTTGCCATTGAAGAAATCAGAGAAAATTCTTCTAGTTGGCGAAGCTGCTGATAATTTGATTTTTCATAATGGCGCTTGGACACATACCTGGCAAGGTGAAGATACTTCTTTTAATACAAAGGGTGCAATGACCTTCCGCGCATCTCTTGGAAAGGAATTTGGACAGAATCTTATGTTTGAAAAAGGGTATGATTTATCCAGTGTAAATGGTTGGGAAGCGTGTAAGATAGAAAATAAAGAGAAAGTTTTGCAAAATGCTGCACAAGCTGATAAAATAATTATTTGTTTAGGTGAAATGCCGGCAACAGAAAAACCTGGAGATGTTAAATCCCTGAATCTTTGCGAGGAACAACAAGAATTAGTCAAAGCGCTTCAAGAAACCGGTAAGCCCGTAATTTTAGTTCTTCTTTTTGGAAAACCTCATATCATTCGTGAAATAGAACCAAAAAGCGCAGCTATCCTAAACGCTTACTTACCGGGCGACATGGGGGGAGATGCGTTAACTGAAGTCTTGTTGGGAAAAGTAAATCCTTCTGGAAAATTACCCTATACGTTTCCGAAACACGATGGTGTAATTGAATATTACGACTATGTAAATTCAGAGTCAAAAACTAATAAATTAGATGCTAAACCCATCGATCCGCAGTGGCCTTTCGGCTTTGGAATGAGTTATACTTCTTATTCCTATTCAAATCTCAAAATTGAAAACTTAGGAGGCACTAAATTTAAAGCTTCGGTTGATGTAAAAAATACAGGGCCAAAGGCGGGTAAAGAAGTCGTTCAGTGGTACATCACTGATGAATATGCAAGTATTACTCCAGCAAATAAAAAATTAAGGCATTATGAGAAAATCAGTTTGGAACCGGGGCAATCAAAAAACCTTGTCTTTACCATCGATTCAAAAGACTTGCAATTTGTAAATTCAACTAATCAATGGACAACCGAACCGGGAGAATTCACATTGAAAGTAGGAGATCAGTCGGTTGGATTTCTTCTTAAGTAATCCTTTTCGCCTACCTTTGCGTAATGGATCACGATATAGATATACGATTTTTACGCCTTAAGCAACACTTAGAAATAACGTTTGGCGCAGGAATGGATGTACAAGCGATGTTATTTCTTATTGGCGTAAACGAGTTAGGAAAAGGACATCAAAATTATTCCAAACAAGAAAAAACAGAATTATTTCATATCGCCATTTGCACCCTGCTAGAGCCTTATGGTTACTATGAATTCGAAGGAAGAGACGAAGACGGTTGGCCACATTTTAAATTGTGTAAGCAGTTACCTCCATTGGAACACAAAGAACAGCAATTTTTATTAAAAGAAGCAATGTTGGAGTATTTTACAGCTAATGAATATTACCGAGAAGAGGAGTAAGCGTGTATATGTTTTCTAAACGAATTCTTTTTGATTCTCTATCTCACAACAGCGACCTTTCCCACTTTTTTTCCTTTACCTTCGTTTTGTGCTGTCCAGATAAAGTACACACCGCTTGAAACAGGCTTACCTTCTAAGTTATTACCATCCCAAGTTGCTGTTCCTCCATTTGATGTGGTTTTGTAGACAAGATTACCCGCGGCATCCGTAACCTTTACGTCGGAATTATATCGAATTCCTTGAATGGTGATAGGACCAGAATAACCGGGCCTGACGGGATTTGGAAACACCTTAGTACTTTCATAACTCGGATCTTCATAACTGGAGTTAGTTCGGAAAGAAACCAGACCTTTATCCGTAATAATAAATAATTCCCCTGTATTCTGGTCAAGCTTAAGGTCAAAAATGACATCTGATATTAACGGAGAATTATCCATGGTGTATTGCGCCAAAATTTCCGATCCATCCGAAGAGAGTAAAATTATTCCGGCGGTTGCTGAACCTATCCACTTACGATTTCCGCCATCTACTTCAATATCTGTAATGTGTGTAGACCCGAGAACATACTCCACGTTGCCTTCAAAGTTAACCTTCACGCGTTGTGCATCATAATCCCCTGCACTCGCGTCAAAAACGCTAGAGGAATTATACAAAATCGCAAATCCTGCATCCGTGCCTATCCAGATTTCGCCATCAAAATCCACCGCAATAGCTGTTACATTTTCCGAAGGGAGATTACCGACATTTTCTCCCGTGCGCAGATTAATGCGTGCGTCATCTGAAACATCTGAAATCGTTTCGCCATAGGAGTAGCCAAATAGGCCAGAATTGTAAGTTGCACACCAAATGTTTCCATCAAAATCAATGACCATCTTCTTGGTATACTTATTCTTAGCGGCCGCTCCTAAATCGAAATTCTGCCATGAGCCATCACTTGCTAAGCGAACGTTTAACGGCATTTCTGAATACCCGTTTAAACACCACAAATTTCCTTTGTCATCGTAACAAACATCAGAAACTAAACTCCACCCATTTCCAATTGCTGTTTTTTCAAGTGTGGAATTTGCATCCGTAAAGGTTTCACAAGAATCTCCCTTAAATACTGTTACCGGAACTTCTGAATAAGTACTTACCGCATATTCAGTTGGGTTTTTAGGGTTTATGGAAACATCTAACATGTCCCAAACATTAAGTCCATCCCAACAGGAAGTTTCATAAACGTCTCTAAAACGCCATTTTTCTTCGTCGTTTTCGTTTTCTAAAAAGTGAATGCCATTTTTACTGAAAGCAGGAAGTTTATCTAACAAATAACCGGATCCAATGGCTAATTTCCCTTGCTGCCAATCCATGGAATAGAAATAACTATTACGTGATCCTTTTACAGATACGGGTTGAAAGTCAAATTGATTCGGGTAATAAACCAAGCCTTTTTCGTTGTCGGCCGACCACAAACCTTTAGGCCCGTATATGGATTGTTTCACCGAAAACCAAGTGCCAAAATTTGCAGCAGAATAGGAGCTATCCAAAGAGAACACATCGTTATAAACCAAAATACTTCCCTCATTATTAATCAGCAATAAATTGTCTTGAATAGTAATACTATTAATTTGAACAGAACTGGCATCTCCAAAAATTATGGTGCGATTTCCATTTTCATAGGCAAATAAGGTGTCACTTCCAAATGCCGCATTTTGCTGTAAATACAAGAGTTTTCCGGCGAAAGGTTTTACTTGCGTGTAACTTAAATTTCCCGTAAGAACCGGAAGTCTATCATCCTCTTGCCATTGACTTTGATCCGGAAGCGCTGGATTAGTCAACAAACCACGGTAAAGTTTTGAGGCAGACAAGGCATAGATGCTATCCCCAGAAAAGTACAAATCTAAAATCGGAGAAAGGCTATTTGTAGGGTAATAGGTGTCTTTTATTTCCTTTTTTACGACATCAATTTTTATAACGGCGAAATCGGTAGCAGCATAAAGGAAATCTTGGTAAAAAGTGAATTTGTTAATTCTTTTTGAATTTGGAATGGATGCAAGTTTAATAGCAGGTAAATTAATCACGTCGATTCCTTTTAAAAAATCAAGGTTGCCATTTTCATAGCCAATCACAAGTTCGCGGCTATTTTCTAACCAACATAAACTGCTTGGCCGAATATCAGACAAACCATTAACAGCGGTGGCTAATCCATATTCTTTTGATTCCGGATCGTATTGAAGGACACCATTTTCAAGCGCACAATAGATCAACTCATCAGAAGCTACGACATCAATGGCTTTACTCGTATTCACATGAAACCTCCATTGTCCCATGCCTATTTGAGCTAAAATTTGAAAGTGAGTGAAAACCGTAAATACAATAATAAGTAAACGCATGGTTTTTAAACGATCAAACAGTTGAGTTATTTCTTTTTCAAAATTAATACGGCATTATTTTCTTTAAACACCTCCCATTTTCCGGAGTTTTTCATGTCGATGATTATTTTTTCATATTCATCCCAACTTAAGGGATAAGGATTGGGATCAATGACAAATAAGGCAATATAATTAGCGTCTCCAATGTAGGGAAAATGGTAGATATAATCCCTAAAAGCCAAGTGTGGAGCTAAAGCGGATTGTGCGCTAACACGGGCATCTGCAGGGATGGAGGCCAACAGCGCATGCGTTTCAGAAGCATCGAAATTCTGTTGCCAATGCTCAGCGCTGTAAAACTTAACATTTTCTCTTTTATACCAAGTTGAAACGCGGTTGTCCATAAAATGAATGGTGCTTCCTACGCATAGCGATACGCCGACAAATGCGCCTATTACATGAATCCGTTGATGTGGAAGGGAATTAGGCTGTACAAATCTAAACAGGTGCTTGTAATGGGGTAATTTCAACAATACGGTATAAAACGCAATCACTAAAAGTGGAGCAAATTCAATGGAATAATGATAGTTTATGCCCCATCGACTTGGATCGTCATTGAACATTTTCTGTCCCAATATTGGCAACAGCATAATTAAATATTCTGGTGTAAAAAATAGTGCAATACCACCAGCAAATAGCAAGGCGATATAGGTTTCTTTTTTTATGCCGTCATATTCTATCTGACCAAGATGATTTTCAACCAATAGGCTTAGTGCATCAAGTGGATGTAATAAAATGTTTTTTAACACTTCCCCGAAATCTTTACCTAGTGCAGTGAACGAATTGTGCATGTACTCTCCACCCGGTAATGCCAAACTTGGAATGATTACCTTAATTACTAGAATAAAAAAGACCAATGCCGTGAGTGAAAGCGATCCCGACCAAATAAGTAAGCTTATATCTTTCGTAATCAATCCGCGGAAAAACAACCCAAATCCGATAAACACTAACCATAGTGCCATGTTTTCTTTTGAAATCATGATAAGAACCGCAAAGAGCAATACTTGTTTCCAATTTTTTGTGTGAAAAGCCAATAGCAACCAAGGAACAAACATGGCGGCAACAACGTTATCGTGGTAGTCAAAGCCAAGTGCGGAGTATATCCCATAAAATCCAAAAAAATGCACAAGCGCGATACGGGCCAATAGGGGTGATGCGCCCAAGTACCGAACAAATCGGTAAACACCCCAACCTCCAAAAAGTATGGAAGCAAATTGCAATAACAACATTGTCCACGTTCCGAAAACCCAATAAAATGGAGAAATCAAAAGCGGATATAGTGAAAAGTGATCCGAAAGCACATTACTGAAAGCTTTGTGGGGAAGCATGATCATGCAATCATTCCAGCGAAAATGCGCGTAATCCCAAATAGCGTTGTGATTGATCCCAAGGTCCCAACCATAAGTTCGAAAGAAGTAGTGATTTACAAAAGTAATAGAGGCAAAAACTCCCGCGAAAAGGAAAAAGATGAGAAACAGCCAAGGCTGTTTTTTTATAATAGACACTAATTTCAAACTGACATTTTGCATGCTACAGGTTGGTTTCGTCAATAATATAATGTGGACGGTTTTTACTTTCCTTAAATATTTTCCCCAAGTATACGCCGATAATTCCCATGACAAATAACTGTATTCCTCCAATAAATACGATAGAAGCCACAATGGATGTCCAACCGGTGATGGCATCATTTGTGAATAAGGCAATGCAAATGGCGTAAATCCCATATAAAAATGCCAAAAACGCCATAAATGCACCGAGATAAATCGAAAAGTACAAAGGTTTAGCACTCGAAGAAGTAATTCCTGCGATGGCGAACGCTGCCATTTTATTAAAAGAATATTTCGTTTGACCAGAATGCCGTTTATTCGGTTTAAAGTGAATGGAGGATTGCTTAAACCCAATTCCCGAAATCATCCCTCGAAAAAATAATTCTTTTTCAGGGTAACGTCGTATTTCAGCAACCACTTTTTTATCAAGCAATCGAAAGTCTGCCGCACCATCAATTATAGGATGCTCGGATAATTTGTTAATGAGCCAATAAAATCCGCTTGAAGTCTTTTTTTTGAACCAAGAAATTCCTTCTTCCTGCGAACGAATGGTGAACACTACTTGAGCGCCCTCCTTCCATTTTTTTAGCATCTCAGGTATGAGTGCAGGAGGGTGCTGTAAATCAGCATCCATGCTTATTACGGCATCTCCCATGGCATGATCTAATCCGGCTTTAAGGGCATGCTGGTGTCCAAAATTTCGACTGAATGAAATGAATTTTACACGAGTGTCGCGGTCAGATAACCCCTTAATTACGGAAAGAGATTCATCTGAACTTCCATCGTTCACAAAAATTAATTCAAATTGTTCTATTCCCTCCGCATTCAACACTTCCTTCAGTTGATCATACAACAAAGCAATATTTCCCTCTTCGTTATAGGTGGGAATAACAATTGAAAGTTGAGAACTCATTCTTGCGAAGTTAAGACAATTGAACGAAATATTGACTCGTCAATAATCCCTATATTTGCCAAAAAAAAGAATGTCAAATCAAGAACGTATTTCAACAAACAAAGCTCCTAAACCTGTTGGCTTGTATCCACACGCTAGACGAGTGGGGAATTTATTGTTTCTTTCTGGAGTTGGTCCAAGAGTGGCGGGTTCCGACGATACGGATTCTGCTGTACCAGGTTTGAAATTAGATAAAAATGGAAATTTTATAGAATTTGATTTTGAAGCGCAATGTAGAAGCGTGTTTGACAATGTGCGTATTATTTTGGAAGAGTCTGGTTCTAGTTGGGATCAATTAGTAGATGTGACGGTTTTTTTGGTGAACATGAAGCGTGACTTTCATACGTATAACCGAATTTATGCGGAGTATTTTAAAGATAATTTACCGTGCAGAACTACGTGTGAAATCAATGCGCTACCCACACCGATTGCCATTGAGTTAAAGTGTATCGCGACAATTGAATAGAATGTAAAATGAACGATGTAGAATGAAAAATAATTCTAATTTTTGAATTCTACATTCTAAACTAAATTATATGACAGGATTTATCATCAGAATAGCGTTAACCCTATCAGCGTTGAGCTTTAATGTTTGGCTTTTTGCAACGGGTCATTGGGGCTGGGGAATTACTTTTATTTTGGTAACAGGGTTACTTATTGCTTCTTTTTTTAGAAATGAGAAAATGATTTGGGCTTTGTACCAAATGCAAAAAGGAGATCAAGAAAAAGCAAAAAAATTCATCAATAAAATAACACATCCACAGTTTTTACCAAAAAGGCAGCATGCATATATTTTGTATTTGCAAGCACTTATGAACGCGCAAGACATGGGATTTAATCAAAGTGAAACCTTGTTGAGAAAGGCCCTTTCGCTAGGACTTCGAACGTCAGAAGATAACGCTGTTGCACGCATGCATTTAGCAGGAATTTGTGCGCAGTCTGGAAGAAAAACAGAAGCGATTACCTTATTGGGAGAAGCTAAGAAGTTTGATAAAAACGGAATGCTGCGCGATCAAATTAAAATGATGCAACAACAGTTGCAAATGGCTCCATCGAAAAATCAGATGCGAATGGCGCAAATGATGGGGGGAAGAAAGCCAAGAATGCGCTAATTGCTCGCGTGTTTTACAAAACCATTAAGTCTTCGGGTGAATCTATTTACAAAGAAAAGGGCTCTCGGTTTTTAGGCTTTGCGCAATCGGTTTCATCTGAACAAGAGGTTAAAGATGTTATTGCCAATTTTCGAAAATTACACCCCCAATCTGTTCATGTGTGTTATGCGTTTCGCCTAGGCGCAGAGATGAAAAATTTTCGGTACAGTGATGACGGTGAACCTTCCAATACTGCCGGACCTCCAATTTTTGGGCAAATTCAGCAGGCCGGACTCACGAATTGTTTGGTCGTCGTGGTACGTTATTATGGTGGTGTAAAATTGGGTGTAGGAGGTTTGATCCAAGCGTATCGTCAAGCTGCAAAAGAAGCAATAAATGCTTCAGAGATTGTAGAAACAGAGGATCATTTTTTACATGAAATAAGCTGCGATTTTTCTCAATTACCGCAGGTGATGAATTGGCTTAAATCTCAAAAAATAGATATAAAATCGCAAAATTATACAGATAAATACGAAATTATACTTCAAGTTCCAAATTCCAAACTGTCCCTTCTGAATCATTTAACAACGCTGAACGTTACCTATAAAAGTTTGGCGTAATAATTGAAATTGCGGTCACCAAACCTAAAAAACTATGAACCTAAAGATCAATGAGCCGTGTCATGAAAATTGGGAGAACATGTCTATTTCATTACATGGAAGACACTGCATGGCATGTGAAAAACAGGTAGTAGATTTCACTTCATTTACGCGTTCGGAGATAATACTTTATTTACTTGAACATCCCAATGAACAAACGTGTGGTAGATTGCGACGTGATCAGTTTGAATTTCATCAGGAAGATTTACCAATTCTGATGCAGGCGCTCGAAAAGCCTAAATTTAGGTCTAATGCTTTTTTATTGCTAGCCATTGTTTGTGCGGGTTTGGTTTCATGCGGCCCTCACGAAAATGAAGCGAAAGAGTTAGAAAAGCCAAAAACTACAAGGACGGAATTAACTGTTCTTAAGAGTGGAGATTCGCTCGTGACCAAGCCAAGTGACACGTTACCTTCTGGTTTGAAAAAACACATTATTCCGCCTGAAATACTCACAGGTGAAGTTTCCATTACCCCGGGTCCTGAACCTGTCATTATGGGAGGTATAGAACCCCCCGAACCGCCCCCGGCTCCAGAACCGGAAACCATTCAACGGGACTCTATATTAGATTTTGCGGAGGTTATGCCTGAATTTGTCGGTGGGATGTCGGCCATGGCAGCGTATTTCAGGGAAAATTTGGTGTATCCTACGAATTGTAAGGAACTTGAAATTCAAGGGAAGGTATTTGTGCGTTTTGTGGTTCATTCGGAAGGAAGTATTTCCTCGTGTACGGTGGCTCGAGGTGTACACCCCGAGTTGGATAAGGCCGCATTCAATCTTATTAAAGAAATGCCAAAATGGATTCCCGGGAGCCAAGCGGGTAAAAAAGTAGCCGTTCGGTATATTTTACCGGTTCATTTTAAGTTGGATTGAGACTTTGCGGCTTTTTATAATTTGGGTGAACGTATTTCAGTTGGTTGGGATTTAATTTTTACCAACTCCTCCCATTGCTCTTTGAAATCCAACCCAATAATGACTCGAACCATTCGTGTCGGTATTTTGTCGATCATAAATATTAATTATGATTACGAACAGAAACCTAGGTTAAATCAATCCATCCAAATTGTTATCCAAGCGCTTCAATCCTTTCGTAGTCATCAACGACTTCATTTGAGAAATTGCTACTTGGTTTAATTGTAAAATTTTTTCCTGTGATGAAATTCCCTGTTGAATTAATAAAGCGTTAATACTCTCCATGTTGCTCAAAACGACCAATTGATCAAGAGTTGCCTGATCGCGCAGATTTCCTACGGGTTTCGGATTTTGATTCTTCCATATTGAGCGGTCATTCCGAATAATGCGACATTCAACAAATCGGCTTCATTTGCATAAATAATCGAAGCTTGTTCCTTCGTTAATGTTTTTGGAATTAAGTTTTCCTTGAAGGCATCCGGGTGAATGTGGTAATTGATTTTTGAAATCATTCGTTGAACTGACCATTCAAGGTTTTGTTGATTGTTTTCGGCATCTTTGAGGCGTTGGAATTCATTGATTAAATACAATTGAAATTCAGGACTTAACCACATCGCAAAATGAAAAGCAATATCTTTACAAGCATAGGTGCCACCATACCTACCTGCTTTCACAACAAATCCTATTGAATTTGTGCGTTCTATCCATTGTCCCGCAGACATAATGAATCGATTAACCCCTGATTCATTTCCAATTACCTCGAATTCGGGGTAATTAAAATTTGGATTATGAATTTTCTCCCAAACACCAATATACTCAAGCGTATTTTTATTTGATATCCATTTACCAATTAACCCACTACCTTCCTTAAAACCAAATGTCATATCAGTTAGCGAAATCAAATCATTACGTTGGTTTTCAATGACATTTACTTTTATCCCCTTAACAATTATTTCCTTCTTCATATATTCATTTGTTACTAAATATACGAATAAATAATCAAAATAAAGGTTAGAAAATAATCAATCAAATCCTTATCTTCAACAGGAAAATTTATAAAAATGTCAAAATCGTATTCAAAAATTTAGGTTCATGCCGTTTGGTCAACGAAAAATAGAATGCCATTCATTGAACCAAAAATGGAATAAAAATTATTCGAATTTTTAAAAGATGAATTGAAAAAAATGGGGTGCATGGTAAGCATTGTTAATGGGATGCCTGACCATGTTCATGGTTTGTTTGGGATCAATCCCCAAAAATCAGTAACCGATATTATAAAATAAATTAAGGGAAGTAGTTCTCATTTTATCATTCAAACACAATCACAAACTCAACGCGTCGGGTTTTTTGGGCCTTTTTGAGAAAAACACATCATTCATTCGCTTTTTCCAAATGATAAATTTCACTAGCTTAAGGTAAACTATGAAGAATGAAATCATTTTATACCGACCAAATGAAGCAACTGAACACATTGAAGTTCGCATTGAAAATGAGACTGTTTGGTTGAATCAAGCACAAATGGCCATGCTTTTTGGACAGACAAAGCAGAACATTAGCTTGCACATTAACAATTGTTTTAAAGAAGGTGAATTAGATAAGTTTTCAAGTGTCAAGGATTCCTTGATAGTTCGAGTTGAAGGTCAACGAAAAGTTACTCGAAAAGTCGAGTTTTACAACCTTGATGTAATTATCTCTGTTGGTTATCGAGTTAAATCAAAACAAGGAACACAATTTCGTATTTGGGCAACAACTATTTTGCGTGAATACTTACTTAAAGGCTATTCAATCAATCAACGTGTGGATCGAATAGAAAATAATCTTGAGAATCTTTCAAAAGAGGTGAGTAAAATCTCTCTTCGGCTCAAAACCAATGAACTGCCAATTCAAGGGGTTTTCTTTGATGGACAGATCTTCGATGCTTATGAGTTGATGTCAAAAATTATTCGTTCTGCAAAGGAAGAAATTAATCTTGATTGATAATTACATCGATGAATCTGTACTCATGCACCTCAGTAAACGCGCAGCAAATGTTGAGGCAATCATTTACACCCAAAAAATTACTGAACAGTTGCAATTAGATTTGGCAAAACACAACGAGCAATATCCAACAATAGAAATCAAAATACTGAAAATGGCTCACGACCGATTTCTAATTCTTGACCGAAAGGAATTATACCACATTGGTGCTTCCCTAAAAGACCTCGGAAAACGATGGTTTGCTTTTTCCAAACTCAATGAATTTCTGCCAGAGATCTTGAAGAAATTAGATGAAGATTATTAACCCAACCTCATCCCCAACTCTTCCCATTGCTCATTAAAATTCAACCCTGAAAAAAGCGGCTCAAACCATTCGTGGCGATTGTCGTGGGTGCATTCACACTCGCGCATTTGGAAAATGAACTATTTTAGGCTGGAAATAAAATGCTTTAAGTCAGGGATTTTGTTTTGAATAATATCCCAAACTTCCTCGATATCTATTCCAAAATAATCGTGTGCAATCAAAATTTCTAAAACCCCTAATTTTGTTCCACTCAATTTGATTATTTGTTTCAATGAATTGGACATCTAATCTCAAAACGGACTCGCCGATTATTACAAAATTCATTAAGCAAGCATCAAATGTTTCTTCATCATTTTTAAGGTCTTCCCAAGATGATAAATCAGATGTGAATCTTTGAATTTTTTCAATAGACTCAAGCATTGCCATTAATGCGAGTTTATTATTAGACATAAATGGCGTCTTTAAGGATATAATCTTTAGCGTAAGGCTTAATGTATTTAGCATTACAAATATCCACTTCGCGATGAAATTGATTTTTCAGAAACTCGCGTAAATTCCATTTCAAATCGTAAACATTTGAAACGTTATTTTCCATTTCTATCAAAATATCAATATCGCTATCAGAATTTTGTTCGTTACGAGCGAAGGAGCCAAAAATTCCAATTTTCACAACATGAAAATGTTCACGCAAATACAATTTATTTTCGTTTAAAAAATTTAATATGTTTTGTTGCGTCAACATTCTTAACCAAAGATAACCAAATTAGAATGAAACCGAAACAATTTTTCCCCTTCGAGAGGATTCCTTAAAAACGAATTTAATTTTTACCCAACCTTCTCCCCAACTCTTCCCATTGCTCATTAAAATCCAACCCTGAGAAAAGCGGCTCAAACCATTCGTGGCGGTGGTCATGGGTGCATTCAGATTCGCGCATATGGAAAATCGGATATTTGAATTGCTGATTTACGTTTTTTGCGAAGTTTATTGATGGAATAAATCTTTCTTTCTCTTTTTTCAAATGATCTTTTTCACTAACTTAAAGTAAACTATGAAAAATGAAATCATTTTATACCGACCAAATGAAGCAACTCAACACATTGAGGTTCGCATTGAAAATGAGACTGTTTGGTTGAATCGTCAACAAATTGCATCGCTGTTTGGAAGAGATGTTAAAACAATTGGTAAACATATTAACAATGCTTTAAAAGAAGAATTGGAGGGAATTTCAACTGTCGCAAATTTTGCGATAGTTCATTTTGAAGGCGAAAGAAAAGTACAAAGAAACATTGATTACTACAATCTTGATGTTATTCTCTCTGTAGGATATAGAGTAAAATCCAAACAGGGAATTCATTTCAGAATTTGGGCGAATAAAGTTTTGAAAAATCATTTACTAGAAGGATATACAATAAATAATCGAATCAATCTTCTTGAGTTAAAATTAAATACAGATATAGGTAAGTTAACAAAGAAGATGAATGAAATTGAATTGATAATTTCAACCAATGAACTCCCCACCCAAGGTGTTTTCTTCGACGGACAGATATTTGATGCTTACGAGTTGATCTCAAAAATTATTCGTTCTGCAAAGAAAGAAATTATCTTGATTGATAATTACATCGATGAATCTGTACTATTGCATCTCACTAAACGTGAAGTGAACGTTGAGGCAATCATTTACACGAAAAAAATAACAAAGCAACTTGAGATAGATTTGGCAAAACACAACGAGCAATTCCCATCAATCGAAATTAAAACGTTGAATACGGCCCACGACCGATTTCTAATTCTTGACAGAAAGGAATTATACCACATTGGTGCTTCATTGAAAGATTTGGGAAAAAGGTGGTTTGCATTCTCTCGAATCAATGAATTTCTTCCTGATATTTTATCTAGATTGGATATAGATTAACATCATCAAAAACGAACACTCGAATCGGAATACATCAAATTCATGGAATTGCCTGGGTTTAATGATGTAAAATTATGTGAGGAATAAATCGTTGGTGCGGGTTTAAACCCGCACCAACGGGAAAAATATCCACATTTACAACCATTTCAATGATTTATCATTCAAACACAATCACAAATTCCACTCTGCGGTTTTTTTGGCGACCTTCGGAGGTGTTATTATCAGCGATTGGCTTGGTTTCTCCGAAATAATTTACCTTAATTCGAGATTCAGCTATTCCTTTTGAAATCAAAAATTTCTTAACAGCTTCTGAACGATTTTTAGACAATATCATATTTGCGTCGTCATCACCAACATTATCCGTGTGACCAGAAAGTAATAAGTTTCATTCTGATTTTTGCTTCAATTTTTCTGCTAGGCTATTTAAGTGACCTAAGAGTCATAAAATCCTTTTCACAAAAAAAGGTGTAAGTTTCAAAACATAGAAAAGCTTAGGTTACTAAAATATAAAAAAACTAGTTCAATACTGTAAACTTTTTAATTACCTTTAGTCCATGAAAAAAGCATTATCCTACACATTATTGGCTTGCATGCTATTCATGCAGCACCTGGTTTTTGCGCAACAGAAATGGAAAAAGTTTAAGTCCAAAGACTTTGATTATTCCTTTGAATTACCGGGGAATTTTAACGAAAGCGCCATTGTGGCAGGTGGGACGATAGTGTATTACGTAGACACCAACATGGCAGATGTCTCCATATTTGTAGAGTCGGGAAATAACGAAACACCTATCGACAGTTTATTTCTGGAGCACAAGGAGAATTATTCATTTATCAGTCGAGAATTTCTTCAAAAAGATTACTTCATTATAAGTGGCGAAGAAAACTCATTTGGTAAATTTTACACCTACGAAAAATGTGTGTTCAAAAATGGATTCCCGAACACCTTGCGCATCTTTTATCCTGAAAAAAACAAGCGTTATATGGAAACGTTGATTCCTAAAATCGGAGCTTCGTTTAAGTAAAGATCAAACTTCCACCTCGCTTATCGGAGTAAAAAACTGTGTTTGGAAATCAAGAAGTCGTTCTTCTTCTGTATTCAGTGCGCTGATCAACACACGGCATTTTGGTAAGCTTTCTGCCAATCGCGTTAAATTTCCTTTCATTCCCAAACGCATCAACTGGTCAGCATCGAGAACAGCAAAGAATTTAATTTTCCCCATGTTAAAGCCATTCTGAAAGTACAATTCCGTGCTGCGCTTTACGGTGCCAATAATCACTTCTGTACCGTCGAAAAGATCATTGCGTTGTTTAAGGATATTGCCTTTATCTGTGACCATATCAACGGTTAAATCCATGTCTTTAGCCAAATCTTTTAATTGTGCTTCTATGGCTCGCACTTGGTCATCGGAACTACACAAAATCAGCGCGCGAGGAGAACCTTCTTCTGCTTGAGGAACAAAATGTGCTATTATTTCAGGAAGTTCCGTTAAACAATCCTCTGATCGCCCGTTTACCATCACATGATGTCCAGCTTTCAGTAATTTGAGAAGTGATGTGCTCATGGATTTAGTTTTGCATTGTTGAGGTGTCGCTGACCATCTCTTTTGGTTTTTTTATCCAAATTCTTTTGAAGGGCCTCTGTTAAGTTAATACCGGTTTGATTTGCAAGGCAAATAAGTACGAAAAACACATCCGCCAATTCATCCGCCAACTCTTTTCCTTTGTCACTTTCCTTTTCACTTTGCTCGCCATAACGTCGCGCCATAATACGTGCAACTTCCCCTACCTCTTCCATCAATATCGCGGTATTGGTGAGTTCATTGAAATAACGAACTCCAACACTCGTTATCCACTCGTCTACAATGTCTTGTGCCTTTTGAATTGTCAAGTTATCATTCATAGGTCAAATTTACACAAGCAGAAGCACTTTCTAACGTCGATTGAAATTCTTTTACGAAATTTGTTTGATTCAAACCACATGGAAAAATTACAGAATTTTATCAATGGAGCGTATTGTCCGCCCGTTTCCGAAGAGTACTTTGACAATTATGAACCGGCCACCGGGGATGTATACAGCCTTATACCAAATTCAGACTCTGAGGATGTTGCCCTGGCGGTCACGGCAGCAGAAGCAGCGTTTCCTTCATGGAGCGGAATGTCTTTGGAGGAGCGAAGTAAAATTCTGGTTAAATTGTCCGAAGGTATAGAAAAGAGAATGGATGAATTTGTGGCGGCAGAAAGTCGCGACAACGGAAAACCCCTTTCGTTAGCTGCCCATGTGGATATTCCACGAGCGGTTTCCAATTTTCATTTTTTCGCGACAGCCATTCTTCATTTTGCCTCAGAATCCCACTACATGGAAGGTGTAGGGGTGAATTATACCACACGAAAACCAATTGGAATAGTCGGATGCATTTCTCCTTGGAATCTTCCGCTCTACCTTTTTTCATGGAAAATTGCTCCTGCCTTAGCCGCCGGAAACTGTGTGATTGCAAAACCTTCGGAAGTTACGCCATATACTGCCTACCTTTTGGGTAAAGTAGCACAAGAAGCGGGTGTGCCTCCGGGAGTGCTCAATATTCTTCACGGTACCGGTGCACAAGTTGGAGATGCCATCGTGAAGCACCCAAAAATAAAGGCAATTTCGTTTACAGGAGGAACAAAAACAGGGGAATATATCGCTCAAACAGCGGGGCCAATGTTTAAAAAACTCTCCCTTGAATTAGGCGGAAAAAATGCTAACATCATCTTTGCGGATTGCGATTTTGATGACATGTTAAGTACAACCATACGTTCTTCATTTGCCAATCAAGGACAAATTTGCTTGTGCGGTTCCAGAATTTTTGTTGAGCGTCCTATTTATGAGCGCTTCAAGCAAGCCTTTGTAGAAAAGGTAAGCCGATCAAAAGTTTCCTTTCCAACTGATCCCGAAGCCAAACTTGGCGCCGTGGTGTCAAAACCTCACATGGAGAAAATATTAAGCTACATCGAATTAGCAAAGGAAGAAGGCGGAACAGTTTTAACAGGTGGTCATCGCGTGTTACTTGATCCGCCATATGAAAATGGCTACTACATTGCACCGACAATTATTGAGGGCTTAGCTTACACATGCCGCACCAATCAAGAGGAAATTTTTGGACCTGTAGTGACCATTACGCCATTCGATACGGAGGAAGAGGCACTGAAAATGGCTAATTCGACGGAATATGGTCTTGCCGGAACGGTATGGACCAGCAACTTGAAAAGAGCACATAGGGTTGCCGATAACCTGCAGTCGGGGATCGTTTGGGTGAATGCATGGTTGGTGCGTGATTTACGCACACCATTTGGTGGAGTGAAGTCATCAGGTGTTGGAAGAGAAGGCGGCTGGGAAGCCTTGCGGTTTTTTACGGAAGCAAAAAACATATTCATCAAGTCATGATAAAAAAATCTATCGTATTCAGCAGTTTGTTGATTACTTCGGCATTTGCACAAGAATGGTCCCTAAAAGAACCCTTATTGTTGCGCGTGCAAAAAGACACCATTCAAACCTTGTATTACCACTTTGGCGATGAGTTCAACGGCGCTAGTTTAGACCTCAACAAATGGCACGACAATTATCCTTGGAGAGGCGTGAATCCTCGCTATAACATGGCCCCATCACCAGAAATGGTAAAACTCGACAAGGGAATGTTACAGTTAACGATTTCTAAAACAGATCGTAAACAAACGATCCCTGATTGGATGTTATCAGATGAATATAAAAAGGAAAATGCACCCTATATCGTGGAGGGAAACAAGGCACAACTTTACCACTTAACCTCTGCTATTTATTCAAAGAAAGATTTTAGATACGGCTACTTCGAAGCTCGAATGAAAGCACCAGTAGGTAAAGGAATTTGGCCGGCGTTTTGGACCTATGGGCATAACAACAAAGATGAAATCGATTTTACAGAACTAAAGGGTGAGCGGATGGATAATTACCACATTGATGTCCATCATCCTGAAAAAAAAGTGGAAACCTATAAGAATGCTTTCGGCGCAAGGGTTCGCTATGGTGCATGGATAAAATCTTCATACCCCATAATTGATCGATGGGTAACGTTTTCGGGATATTGGGAGCCGGGACGAGTAACATTTTTCATGGACGGAATGCCGACCGGGGTATTTGAAGGGGACTTTCCTACCGATCAAAACATTGTATTGAATTCCTCCCTTGCTGTGAAGGGTCAAGCGTTTGAACCTGGTCCAGACGCAAATACACCTTTTCCAAATACTTTTTTGGTTGATTACGTGCGCTTATGGAAAACAGATTATCAGGCACAAAAAGGGATTGTTGTGGACCGTAATCTTTCGGATGAAAAAGAAATTGCCATAGTAAATGAAAATCAGAAACCGGTAAAACTCAACAAAAAGCGAGACTTGAAAAAAGAGGAAGGGTTTATTTCAATTTTACCCACTAAGAATAAAGGGACGGTTATTCAGGTAACGCTGGCTGGAATCTCTGCACCTGTCCACATGAGCCTATCACAAGCGGAGAACAAGCAGTCTTCTGAGTTTTCTCAAACCCTGATTAATAAAAGTCAATTGGTGAATTTATCTCATTTACCCTCAGGTAAATACATCATACGCATCGAACTTGGCGAAAATACCTGGGAAAAATCGCTCGAAATTAAACATTAACCGAAACGTTTTCCTGCCACGAGTTTAATGCTGTAAAAATACTGCCTAAAGGTCAAGTCATTGAACTGCATGGACTTGTTGTCAAAATCAGTAACTAAAAACACAAACCAATCTGGAACGGAATATCCACCCATAAGACGAAAATCATACCTAGGAGCAAGTCCAAGAAAAACGCGGTCTGCCCCTGAGGTAGCACTGTAACCTTTTGCTTGTACAACAGCACCCAAACCGGCCCAACCCGAAAACTGCCAATTGTTCAATCGATTTACGTAAGCATACCCCGGAATTAATCCCACATCAAAAGAACCTACGCGGTTTGCAAGTGTTCGCGTTTCGCTGTTATTTGTTAGGTTTAAGGGTAAAATCGGATTTCCAAGGTTATCTAATCCAAAAATATTAAAACAGCCTTTTAAATACCAAGTCTTTACCTCTTTTAAATAATGTGCGCGTTTTCCTAACAAGGCATTGATTTTAAAATTCTTATCACGAAAATACCAAGTTCCTAACGAAAAATTATAGGACAGCAGGTTTGGAAAAAGCTCATTCTCAGCAATGATTTCATTGTTCCACTGTGCGGCGTTAAGCGCAGCATATCCACGGCATAAGTTTAGTTGCGTTTCAATATAAAAATTACGAAAAGAGTAATCCAATTCGACGTTGAATTGATCTGTTTTTGAGTATTTTTCCGATGACCTGTAGCGGTTAAGAACGGGAATTCCCAAGCGCAATGCAAACCATTTATAAGCAACTCCAATTCCTAATATTGTACGAAAGTTATTTCGGTATTGAATCTTATCTAATTCTCCTGAAAAAGGATAAGAAATTGAAAATGGTGAAGTAGTGTACCCCACGTCGGAATAAACCACCCACCTATCTCGGAAATCTTGAAGAACAGTTGAGTCCTTTGGATTTTGACCAAAAACCGATGAGGATAAACCTAAACTAACGAGTAATACCTTCCAATCCAAGAATAAATGCATAAACTTTTGCTACTTCCATTCGCTCTGAAGTTCTTCCTGATCCACCTCCGTGACCGGCATCCATATTGCAATCAAACACCAACGGATTTTTATCTGTTTTTAGCTCGCGCAATTTTGCAACATATTTCATGGGTTCCCAATATTGTACTTGAGAATCGTGGTACCCTGTCGTCACATACATCGCTGGATAATCCATGCGGTGTAAATTGTCGTACGGCGAATATTTCAATAGGTAATAGTAAAAATCTGGATCATTTGGATTTCCCCACTCTTCATATTCTCCTGTAGTAAGTGGTATTGATTCATCAAGCATGGTGGTAACCACATCAACGAATGGAACTTGAGAAACAATTCCTTTCCACAGGTACGGGGCCATATTCGTGATCGCACCCATCAACAAACCACCCGCACTTCCGCCTTGAGCATAAATTTTGTTTTTATCACAATAACCCATGTGACCCAAAAACTCAGCGGCATTTATGAAATCGGTGAACGTGTTAATTTTCTTTTGAAATTTCCCGTTTTCATACCAATTTTCCCCCATGTATTTACTTCCACGAATGTGTGCAACAGCGTAAACAAAACCTCTGTCTAACAGGCTCAATCGCGTAGCACTAAACACATCAGGTAGTGTATATCCGTAAGAACCGTATCCATATAACAAGCAAGGCGCCTTTTTTAAATCGGTTCCTTTTTTATAAACCAAGGAAACCGGAATTTTGGTCCCGTCATTTGCTGTTGCCCATACTCGTTGCGAGCTGTAGTTTTCAGGACTGAAACCTTTGTCTAAAAGTTCCTTTCTGAACCATAAAGTTTTTTCTTGCTTCACCATATTGTAGCGGTAAACAGTAGAGGGCGTTGTCAAGGAATTGTACGAAAAGAACAAATCATCCGTATTGTAATTATCATTTACACCAAGACCAAGGAAATAAGTTTCTTCATCAAATGCAATTGTACTTTCCTTTTGATCGTTTAGGTTTATCATTTTAATGCCGCGCAGGCCATTTGAGCGCTCTTCGATAACAAGAAAATTCTTGAATGCAGATAATCCTTCGATCAGAACTTCATTTTTATGAGGAATAAAATCTTTGCACTGGTTTAAATTTCTTGGGAACGAAGGAGAGAAAAGCACTTTTCTGTTGCTTGCTCCATCCGCGTTGGTGAGGATATAAAATCCTTTGTCGTGATGCGCCACCTCGTACATGTGACCCGACCTTCTAGGTAGAAAAACCTGAGGTTTTTCCTGTGGCTTATCCGCGTCAATCCAATGCAGTTCGGTAGTAGTGGAGCTATAACAATAAATAAACAAATATTTATCTGTTCCTGTTTTTCCAATTCCCACACTAAACTTTTCATCTTCTTCTTGATAAACCAATTCGTCTTTTTTGGCATCGGTCCCAAGAACATGTTTGTAAACTTGAAATTCTCGAAGTGTTTGAGGATCTTTTTTCGTGTAGAATACCGTTTTGTTATCATTTGCCCAAACCAATCCGCTGGCATCCTCAATTTTATCAGTCAAAAACTTACCGGATTTATTAATTCGAAAGGTTATCTGGTACTTCCGTCTTCCTACCAAATCTTCAGTTAGTGCTACCATTTTATTGTCTGGAGATAAGGACCAGTCAGCTAATTCATAGAAACTTTTTCCATTTGCTCGCTCGTTTTCGTCGATGAAAATGGTTGTTTTTTTATTTTCAAGTAATACCACTTGTTGGTAATCTTTTCCTTCAATATTTCGCGATTGAAATGTTAAACCATTCAAAATATATGGCGCACTGACGTCATTTGGATTAATGCGTTGGTCAAATTCTTTCATTAACCCATCGATTAAAGGTTTTAAGGGTTTAAAATACTCCGATTGGTATTCGTTTTCTTTTGCCAAGTGTTCCAAAACGGGCTTACTGTCTCGCTCATTCATCCAATAATAATCGTCAACACGTTGATGATTGTGTTTGGTTAGCGTCTTCGGGTTTTTAATGGCCACTGGAGCTTGAGCAAAAGAAATCTTTGTCATAAGAACAGAAATAATTAAAATATAATAGGGTTTCATAGTCTTGATTTGAACAAAAATACGGATAATCTTTTTCGGATTGTGTACCTTTGCTAGGTGAAAAAATTGTATAAGTACTTATTGAATACTTTGCCAAGGCCCTTGCTAATTCGTTTGAGCTACGTTTTCAAATTTTTTGCTCCGATGCTGTACAAAGGAAACAAAGTTGCTTGTCCGGTTTGTGAGCGTTCGTTTTCAAAATTTTTGTCCTACGGGTCGAATGTTGCTCATCGAGAAAATGTACTTTGTCCTTATGATTTAACACTTGAACGCCATCGGTTAATGTGGTTGTACCTAAAAAAGGAGAGCAACTTTTTTACGGCAGAAAAGCTTGATGTATTGCATATTGCGCCAGAGCAATGTTTTTTACCCCTATTTAAAAAACAACCAAATCTCACCTATTTAACAGGTGATTTAGAGTCTCCCATTGCTGATCTGCATTTCGACTTACACCACATTCCATTGGAAGATAATCGCTTTGATGTTGTATTTTGCAATCACGTTATGGAACACGTTAAAGATCCAATTCAATGTATGAAGGAAATTTACCGAGTGATGAATAATGGCGGATGGGCTATAATGCAAGTTCCACAAGATTTTAACCGAACCGAAACATACGAAGACGCATCTATTACCTCGCCTGAAGACCGCGAAAAACACTTTTGGCAAAAAGACCATGTGCGTTTGTTTGGAAAAGATTACCCGCAATGGTTAGAAAAAGCCGGATTCAAGGTGACCGCATTTAACTTAAATAATCACTTTTCTAATGAAGAGATCGAACGCTATCGGTTAATGAAAGGAGAGGTTTTGTATATCGCGCACAAGAACTTTTGAAAATTAGGATATTCCAAAAAAAATATAATCAAGAGTTAAAAACCACTTTTATCTCAGTCCCACTTCTCGAGCTAATTATAGAAAAAGTTCCCTGAAATTCATTAACTCGGCTTTCTATATTTGAAAGACCATATCCTTTTTTAATCGTCTGTATATCAAAACCTTTTCCATTGTCTTTAATTATTAATGACTTTGGAGTTATTTGAATTTCCACACTCGTTGCATTGGCATATTTGAGAACATTAGTTAAGGCTTCCTGGGCAATTCTAAATAAATTTAATGCAAGAAGAGGTGAGAGTTCTTTCTGTTCATTTTCTATAGAAAAATTAAGTGATAAGGATTGTTCGTTTCCCCAGCGATGAAAGAACTCTTTGATTTTTTCTGTTAAAGATGACAAGGTTAATTTCTCGGCTTTAATTGACCATACTGTTTCTCTTAAAACCACACTGGCATTTCGGGTTAGGACAGCAATTTTTTCTAATTCTTCTTTTTCTGTTAGCTTTTCCATTTTATAAATCTTTGTATCTAATTTGGATGAAATAATTGTTAGTTCTGCGCCCAAATTATCATGTAGATCACGAGCTATTCTGTTTCTTTCATCAGTTAATCTATTGAGCGTTTCAACTTCTTTTTTTCTTATTCTTAACCTTTGCCGCTGCCAAACAAGAAATAGTATTAAAGCAAGTGATAGTGCAATACCACCCGTTGCATAGAACCGTTTTTTATTTTCTTCACTAACCGCTTTTTCTTCAAGAATTTGTTTCTCTTTAGCTTGTAGGTTATATTTAGTTTGAATTTCTGAAACGGCTTTTACTTTATCAATATTTAGAATAGAATCTCGATATTGCTCATACTGTTCGAAATAAGAATCTGCTAAAGTGTAATTTCCTTTTAAAGTTTCAAGCCTTGAGAATGCTCGATAACTATTTTTAATTAAGATCAGTGATGCGGTTTTTTTTCCAATCGTGAATCCTGAATCTATATAAAGCCTAGAGGTGCTTTTGTCACCAATATCCATATAACAATTTGCTAAATTATTGTAATTGAAACCGGACCCCAATACATCACCAGTTTCTCTGGAGAGAATTAATGATTTTTTATAATATTCTAATCCTTTGCTTGAGTTTCCCGATGAGCGAGCATTTACACCAAAATTTTGATAGAGAATAGATAATTTCTTTTTCTCCCTTATAGGATCAATGTAGTTTAATGTTTTTTGAAAATACGCTTCGGCCTCGTTATGTTTTCCTTGTTTCATTAGAATTATTCCGATATTGCCATTTGCATTTGCAAATAAGTCATTAGAATTTGTTTTCTCTGCAATCGTTAGCACTTTCCTGTAATTTATTAATGCATCATCGAAAAGGCCAAGCTTTTCAAAACTGACACCTATATTTAGTAAAATCGAACCTTGATATGGTAAAATGTTTTCCGTTTCAAAAATTTTCAAAGCCTTAAAATTGTAATCAATACTCTCTTTATGCTTACCTCTTTCCATATTTACTATCGCAATTTTATTGTATGCTTTTCCTAGAGCTACGTTATTTTTTAATTTAATGGCTAATTGAATAGCGTTTTGAGAGATACTAATAACGGAGTCTAAATTTGAGGCAGACATGTGAGCCACGCTCAAAATATTGTAAGATTCAAGTAACAGTGCTTGATCACCTAATTTTTTTGCCTCCCCAAGGGCTTGATTAGCAAACATGATGCTTTTTGGAGGGTTATTCATTGAGTAAGAAACCGAAATATCAAACAGTGCATTGATACGTTTTTCACCTTTCAGTTGTGGTAAAATTTTAAGTAAACTATCTGTTTGAGAAAAAGAGAGTGAAAGAATAAAGCAAAGAATGAAAGAAATTTTAAATTTCATTGTAAGGTAGGTTTCGCAAACTAAATTATACAATTATTACAAAACCCCACCTTTTTTGGCTTTGTCAATAGCCTCTATTCTATTATTTACTTTCAATTTACGATACGTGTTTTCTACATGTTTTCGTATGGTACCGTAACTAATAAATAGATTGTCTGCAATTTGCTCATAACTCAACCCTTTTGATAAGTGTTCAAGCACCTCTATTTCACGATCTGTCAGGCCGTAATCAATAATTTCTTTTTTAGACTCTTCAGGGGCGCCTGTTTTTATCATTGATAACGCTTTTTTTGCAATCAATGGACTCATTGGAGCTCCCCCTTCTAAAGCCTCGTATATTGAACGATGAATTTTCTGAGGAGGTTCGTCTTTTAAAAGATACCCACTTGCTCCAGCCATTATAGCATTGAATAGATTTTGTTCATCATCAAAAACCGTACTCATGATTATTTTGATATTCGGCCATCTATTGGTTATAAAGGAAGTCGCCTCAATGCCATTCATTTCCGGCATATTGATATCCATAATAATCACATCAACAGAATGATTTTTTTGTAAATGTTGAATTATTTCTTTTCCCGTAGTTGCTTTAATTACTACTGTGAAATCAGAAGAAAGAAGAATTTTTTCTTCTAAAGTTTCTGCAATTCTGTTTATATCTTCAACAATAGCAATTCGTATCATAGGTGTTAGTTGTAAATATATTCTATTTATTCAACGCGATGAAAAAACCAGCAGCCATATACATATTCTTCAATTTACCCGATGAGTGAATATTATATGTAAGACCAGGCCTAGCTCCAAATTCAAGCCTTATACCTATTCCTAAAGGCCCAGTTGTATATGATTCAACCAATAATCGCATTCCCAAATTTTTAATACTCGGTTTATTCGTTATTGAGTAATTTCCTCCACCATTGTCTGCCTTTCCTACAAGCGAAGACTCAATCCCAACAGTTGGCATATAAAGAATTTCTGCAAAAACATCCGTCTTATTACGAACGGATTTTCGTCCATACCGCTCTCCCGTTGAAGTATTCTGCGCGTTGATGACAAAATTTTGAGATATGATAGCGTGAAATCCGCCAGAAAACCTTAAGCCTGAAAAAGACGTTGCAAAATTCATTGAATTTACCGAATTACCTGTTTGATCTTGAATTTGAAAAGTTGTGTCGTACTTTTGGCTCTCTATATAATTATTTCTGTAAAAACCTGCTGACCCAGTTATTCCTACTTTTCGAATTGTACGGGCTGGAGCCATAATAAAAGTTTCGTCCGTAATAGTATAATTCCCTGAATTTGTACTCGTCTTTTTCAAAGAAACTTTAACATCTTCTTTTTGATCAGTTACTTGAAAGAAAAAAGTTCCTCGACCATTCAAACCATAAAGAGATTTTGAAAATTCATTTATGGCATTTTCTCTTGGCCGGTCCCATTTCTTGTAGGCCTTGATAAATTCGCCCGAAACTGATAGTCGTTCGCCAATATTTACAGTGGCTTGGTAATTATACGCTGATCTATTGTTATTTTTAGAAAAATCAGCATCGTAAAAAAAACCTGCTTTTGCATGGAAAAGGAAAGTAGGATCATCCTTAACTACTGAATAATTAATTTGTTGCGCTTTATATCCCCAGTGTAATGACATGATGATCGTAGAAAATATTAGTTTTAATTTCATTTTTAATAGCATTTAGATGTTTTGACAAAATTATTTGGGATTCTCAATTAGAACAATACGCATTGTTTCGTATTTATTCCTTTCTAGAAATATCAAATTTAAATCCCAGAGTTAGACCAAATCTTTTCCCTGATGCAGGGTTAGCCCCTCTGTTTATTAACCAGTTATAATCGAAACTAAGAAAAGCCCCCCATTTTGATATTAGCTCAGTCCTAAAATGTGCAAAATTAGGGTACGGATATGTATGGTCTGTTGTATTAGAGCCGTCATTCATACCAAAGAGTTTCATATAAGAAAAGGCATATGAGAAACTTGTTTCTAATAAGAAATTAGGGGTGATTAAAACCCTACAATCCGCGGTTGGACCTCCTGAAATATAATATCCTTGGGGTTCAATATTTTTTTCAGCACTTATAGAATCAATTCTATACCTTCCAACATATAGGTAATCCCCAATATTTATTCCAGCGGAAACCTGAAGGATCCCATTGGGATTTGTTAAATTAAATGAATGTTCGAACCACCCAAAAATATTTGAAAATGTCGTCTCTTCTTTCGCATAAAAACTACCTTTTCCATTGAAATTTCTCCCAAGTAAATATAAAATATCTCCTAATCCTTTATTATACCAACTAAATCTTCTTCCAAATTGCTTTGTTTGAATAGATTTTAATTGAAAATCTAGAATTACTGCGTTTAATCTATGGTTTTCGGGATAAGGAGCTGATTTATTTGATATTCTGTTAAATGATGGATTAATTCCAAGAAATTTCTTACCGCTATATTTCTCATCTAAATAGGCAAATTCAGCAATTGTTTGAGTTAACGAGAAATTTACGATATGAAGAAATAATCCAACAGACAGCCATTTCATTTTTATTTTTTTAATAACGTAATTCCAATACTTGCAGAAAGAAACCACCCCTGATAAGGTTTTTTACCAAATGCGCCGCTATAAGAAACTCCAAATCTTTTTCCTGTTATCTCTTTTTTATCAGCTTGATAAAGACGGCATCCTGCCCTAAAACCTAAAGGGGATTGTTTTATTAATTCTTTATCTGTAGATGATATAGCTGTTAGTGTTTCTGTATCTTTAAACGAAGATATGGGTAGAAACATAGCATCTGCAAAAAAGTCCCAGTTCCCTGAATACAAGGCCGTATTATTGCCGTTGTACGTGATTTTCAAACTTGTTGATCGCTTTAAGACAGCGCCAGCATAAAAACCAATATTTGTCATGTTTAATTCTTTTGAGTCATATTCGAAATCAATTTCATAGGGACTTAATCTATAATATGCCCCGCCTTCAACGCCTAATTTGTAAGCCACTGTTCCAGGAACCATTACATACTTTGTTAATGTAAATCTTCCATCATAACTAGTTTTTTCACTTAGGACAACTCTAACATTTTCGGCACGATCCAGTTTTTTTAAAAAATAAGCTGTTCCAACAGATGCTTCTATATTTCCCACATAGTTTTTATTTAATAATCTTGCTAATTGAGCATAGCTTTTTTGAATATTAAACTGTATCTCTAATCCATTGATAATATTTGTATATCCCCAAACCCCAGTATTAAAAGATAAATTATCTACATTTTTTGTGTTTGCATCCATATTCATTAAATCAAGGTTTAGTGAATATTTAGGAAAAACGGGTTGGTTATGTGTCACCGAATAATTGATTTGCTGGCTGTAGTAATTAGAAAAGGTTAAAACTCCTGCTAGTAAAATGGCTATTTTCATACTTTTTTTGTGCAAAAATGGAGGCATTTCTCCTTTATTCAAATACGCAATGTTTCGTATTTTAACTAGTGATAAAAAAGTTCAATATAAAAAAGTAGATAATTCTATTCAGAATAAAGGGGATAATTTATGAATTGTGCCACGATATAATGGCTAAATGCTGTTTTATAATGTCCGTTAAACTTCAACGTGAGAGTACAAGGCTATACCTTAATAAATTTTAAAACCGTCTCAAGGAATGCAAGTTTGATGTAATAGTTTCCTTTCTCGAGAAACTCAACAGGGAGAACCCCTTCTATCGAGGAGGAATTTAAAAGAACCCTTCCGCAAGCATCCATGATTATTATTGGTCCAGTATACCCGTTAACATATAAAATATTAGATACGGGATTACTAATTAGCGGTGAGCTCGGCTCTGAAATATCCTGAAATCCTAATGTTGGGTCCTTGTATCCATAACTTACCCCGTTTTTTACCATATAGGTAAGCGTAGTATCATTATACTGGGTATATGTGGCTGTTTCGAAACTTGAGTAACTACGAATTTTACCAAACCCCGGCCTAAAGACTTCATTTACATATTGCTGAAAGGCACAATACTCTGCCATTGTAAAAACTTGAGTGGGAGACATGTTTAATAACGCAAAATAGTCGCCCTCTATCGTGTCGCGGTAGTAAATTGGTTGAGGTGGAGTGCAATATTGTAAAACGATATCGTGAAGTTCAACAGTATCAGCAATACTAGCATCATTATAACTTGGCAAAAAGCGGAGATTAGAATCTAAATTTGTATAACACCATGTCGCAGAGCTAGTCCAGCGAGTTGTATCGTGTTGCCCAATGGAATTATTCCATGTTCTTTTCATCGAATAGGAATTAGCGAAATAACAGATCTCAGAACTGTCTGAGTTATAGGTTTTTGAAGCTATGCTATATCGCGTAATCCCATAATCTTGGAATTGTGTAAATGCAGTACCGGCTGAAATCGAGAATTCTAAGGTGTCTCCAACATGAAAATCATACACTTCACGCGGGGTAAAATACGTTTGAGCCATTGCCAATTGACTCAAAAATAGAAATAAAATGGAAATTTTCATTCCGTAAAATTAGCATTTTCGGAGAGAATCCTAAGTACTTCTTCGGTCGCTTCAATGAGTGCCATGTGACCGCAATTTTCTAAGAGATGAAGGTTTTTTTTATTTGACACCTTTGAAATGTTTTCAACGGAAATCAACTTGTCTTTGGCGCCATGGATGAACACTATTTTATCAGCATTCTTTTTGGCCAAATCCGAAAAATCAGTGCGTGTTCTCATGGCTAGCGATGCATAAGCAATGCCATCTGCCGATAATTGAAGCGCTTCTTTTTTCAAGATTTCTATTTCTTTTTTTCGCATGTTTGGAAGATAAAAGAGCTTGGGAATGGCTTCATTAATAAAAATAGCTTTCCCTTTGTAGGCGATGTCGGCCACCCTAACCCTTTCTCTCTTTTTTTCTTCAGAGTCCTCCCAACAATTTGAGTTTAACAAGACGAGCTTTTGAATACAAAGCTTATTTCTAAAAAGTAATTCTAAACCGACATATCCTCCTAGGGAGTGGCCTACAACAATGAGTGGGATGTTAGTATCTATGTGTATTTCATTTTCAATTTCTTCAGCCATGGAGGCAATAGAGGGTTGCTCCAACGAACTAGGAAGTGTAGACAAACCATGACCTGGTAAATCGGGAATTAACTTCTTACCTGGAAGTGACGACAGTGGTAAATAGGACCACATAGTCGAAGACTCAAGGAAGCCATGTAGAAAAAGCCAATGGGGTTCACCCTCCCCACTCGTATTGAAGTGAATCATTACGCGTTCATCAAGTCTTCAATAGCGTCTGCTTCAATAGGGATATTACCCATCAAATTGAAAGGAGCTCCGGTTTCTTGCACCACTAAGTCGTCCTCTAAACGAATACCCAAACCTTCTTCCGGGATGTAAATTCCAGGTTCACAAGTGAACACCATTCCCGCTTGTATTGGTTCGTGCCAAATACCTACGTCGTGGGTATCGAGACCTAGAAAATGAGACGTTCCGTGCATGAAATATTTTTTATAAGCTGGCCAATCAGGGGATTGATTTTTAATATCATTCAATGAAATTAAACCTAAGTTTACCAATTGTTCTTCCATCAAAACACCAACTTGTTTGTGGTATTCTGCCATGATTGTTCCTGGAACCAAGAGTTTTTGTGCTTCGTTTTTTACATGTAGCACGGCGTTGTAAACTTCTTTCTGTCTTGAGGTAAAACGGCCATTGACAGGTACACAGCGCGTTAAGTCTGAAGAATAGTTGGCGTATTCTGCACCAACATCAAGAAGAATCACATCTCCATCTTTACATTGTTGATTGTTCTCTATGTAATGTAAGACACAGGCATTTTTTCCTGATGCAACAATTGGGGTATAGGCAAATCCTTTTGAGCGGTTTCGTATGAATTCATGCGCCAATTCTGCTTCAATTTCATATTCCCAAACACCGGGCTTGACAAATGAAAGAAGTCTTCTAAATCCTGCTTCTGTGATATGACAAGCTTGTTGCATTAAATCAATTTCCATTTTTTCTTTAACTGATCTAATTTTGTGAAGAATTGGTGCTGACTTAAAAACTTGATGGGCAGGATATAGAGGTTTAATTTTTTTAATAAATCTATCCTCTCGTGTTTCTACCTCAGTATTGGCTCGCAAATGTTCATTGGTATTCAAGTAAATTCCTTTGGCTTCTGCCATAAGTTGCTTGAATATTGATTCGAATTGTTGCAGCCAATAAACTGTTTTTATTCCTGACACATCAAACGCTACTTGTTTAGTCAACTTTTCTCCCTCCCAAATGGCAATATGTTCGTTTGTTTCACGAAGAAAAAGTACTTCTCTGTGTGCTGGATTGCTTGCCTGTGGAAACAACACAAGAATTGACTCCTCTTGATCTACTCCCGACAAATAAAATATATCACGATGTTGCTGAAAAGGCATCGTTCCATCAGCAGAAATTGGATAGATATCGTTGGAATTAAAAACAGCCAAAGAGCCATTTTCCATGTAAGAAACAAACTTTTTTCGGTTCTTAATAAATAATTCCGAAGAGATTTTATGATATTTCATGAACAAGTGATTTGCTCACGAAGATAAGTATAAAGTGAGGAAAAAATAAATTATCTTGTTTGCTCTATAGACTTTTTTACGCTACCGTTTTGGCCATAAGCATCGCATCCTGTTTTCTTTGATTTGCAAGAAAAAATAACGACACTAACCATTAAAATTGCGAGAATAAGAGTAGATGACTTTTTCATTAACTAAATTTAGTATTGCTAAAGTATAAATTTAATATGCGTTAAACAAGTGCTTTTGTAAAAAGTTTATGATTCTTTAAACCAGCCGGCGTAAAGCGAATAGTTTTTAGCAATCCGTTGCACCTCACCTTCAAAGAGTTCTGGGCTTAAAGATTTCACCTTTTTTGCTGGAACCCCTGCATATACACTCCAGGATTCCATTTTAGTGCCTTCTAACAAGACTGCACCGGCAGCAAGAATGCAATTTGTTTCAATGTGACAATTATCCATAACAATCGCTCCCATTCCAATAAGTACATTTTCTTCAATGGTACAACCATGTACGAGCGCATTATGGCCAATAGATACATTGTTGCCTATTTGAACGGTTGTCTTCTCATAAGTGCAATGGAGAACGGCTCCATCTTGAATATTCACGTTATCTCCAATTCTTATTGAATTCACATCGCCTCTCACCACAGAATTAAACCAAACGGAACAATTGTCTCCCATTACCACATCGCCTACAATTGTTGCATTTTCAGCAAACCAACAATTAGCTCCAAATTGAGGAGTAAAACCTCTACATGTTTTAATTAATGTCATTACCCATTAAGTTTTTTTACCATAGTCAGAATCGTAGCTAAAGCAACGGTTTCTCCCGTTTCATCGTACACATCAACTAAGAATTTGACAATACCTTTTGGAATGTCCTCTTCGCTACGTTTTTCTTGATCAATTTTTTCTTTAACAGTAAATCGCACGCCAATGGTAGCTCCCGGATAAACAGGCTTAGTGAACCTGGCTTCTTCTATTCCATAATTGAGTAGTACGGGACCTTTTTTAGGGTCAACAAATAACCCGGCAGCTTTTGATAACACGAAATAACCATGTGCTACACGTCTTTCAAAAATGGTTCCTTCTAAAGATGTGGCATCCATGTGCGCATAAAAATTATCTCCTGAAACATTGGCAAAATTTACAATATCAGCATCTGTTACAGTATGTTTGTGAGTAAATACAGTTTCGCCCACTACCAATTCTTCGAAGTGTTTTCTGAATACGTGAGGATTCGCTTCTGGCATTTCAGCCCCCACTTGAAACTGCTGAGTTATTTTTGAAATAGTAGTTGGATGGCCTTGAATAGCGGTACGCTGCAAATAATGTAAAACTCCACGTTTCCCACCCATTTCTTCTCCACCACCAGCTCTTCCTGGTCCGCCATGCGTTAGCAGCGGCATTGGTGAGCCATGACCTGTACTTTCTTTAGCGCAATTGGCATTGAGCACGAGAATTCTACCGTGCATATTTGCGGCCCCCACTACATATTCAGTTGCCTCGGCGTCATTTGGCGTGACAATAGACGAAACTAATGAACCCTTGCCCATTTTTGCCAATTCAATAGCGTCGTCAAGCGTTTTATAAGGCATGATGGTGGAAACAGGACCGAATGCTTCAATTTCATGGACATCTGTTTTCTTAAAAGGATCGTCATTCACAAAAAGAATCGGAGAGAAAAACGCCCCTGTTTCTTTATCCGCTCCAACTACTTCAACTTCGTCAATAGATCCATAAGCAATTTGTTGACTCAACGAGAGTTTTCTTACATTTTCCTTAACTCGCTCAACTTGAAGTTTAGTCGCCAAGGCCCCCATTCGAACACCTTCTACACTTGGATCTCCGATTTTCGTAGTCGCTAATTTTGAAGCAATGGATTTTTGCACGTCTTCTAACAAATTGTCTGGCACTAATATTCTTCGCACTGCGGTACATTTTTGTCCTGCTTTTATGGTAATTTCCTTAACAGTTTCTTTGATAAACAAATCATACTCAGGAGTCCCCGGTGTAGCTGAAGGCCCAAGAACAGTGGCGTTCAATGAGTCGGCTTCAAGGTTAAAAGAAACGCTTTCTTGAGCAATCCTAGGGGAAGCTTTCAGCATTTTTCCGGTAGCTGCAGAACCAGTAAAGGTGACAACATCACGGGCGTCCACTGAATCAAGGATACCTCTTCCTAATCCACAAACCAATTGCAGGGAACCTTCTGGTAAAATCTTAGATTCAATAATATCTCGCACCATAACTTCTGTCAGGTAACAGGTATACTCTGAAGGTTTAACAACAGCAGGAACACCAGCCATAAGGTTGACAGCAATTTTTTCGAGCATTCCCCAAATCGGAAAATTAAAGGCATTTATATGAACGGCAACTCCCTCCTTAGGTACCATAATGTGGTGACCAATAAAAGTTCCATTCTTTGAAAGTGGTGCGGCAACTCCATCTACGTAATAGGGCAAATCAGGAAATTGTCTTCTCAAACTAGCATTCGCGAAAAGGTTTCCAATTCCACCTTCTATGTCAATCCATGAATCTATTTTTGTGGCTCCTGTCCAAGCACTTATTTGGTAATAGTACTCTTTTTTTTCTAATAAGTATAAGGCAAGTGCTTTTAACATGCGACCTCGTTCCTGAAAGGTCATTTTTCGAAGAGACCTGCCACTTTTTCTTCCATATTCAAGTACATCCTCAAAAGGAATGCCTGCGCTTGATGTGGTTCCAATTATAGATCCATTGATGGCATGATACAAGTTTGTCTCAATTCCATCTCCTGCAATCCAGTTTCCTAAAACGTAATTTTGATAGCTGCGTTTCTCCATAAACTTTTTCAATGATTGTAAAAATACATCAAATTGTACAAGGCGATGAAATTCTAAGGCATAAAAAAACCCACTGGAGTGGGTTTGTATTGAATAAGTTGTGTGCTACTCTTTTTTTGTGCCTTTGTCCTTAACGGCATAAGCAATAGTAAGTGCGTTAATACGTTCTAATGCGTCTCTAATTTCAAAAATAATACCTGTTGGCGCATCCTTATCCGCTTTGATACACGTGATAACCGCATCGATATCTTTTTTCATACGAGGAGGCTTCTGTGCTTTTTTATCAAGTTTCCAACGTGAAACGGTATTCACTGTGTATAATTCATCTTCTGAAGCTTGAACCACATTATCGAGAGACAAGGCATACCCGAACTTGAAATCATCTGCACGTGAGGGATTTCTCGGTTGACCTAAATATAAAAAATCAATTTCCGAACGTTGTTTATAGGCCGTCAAATCAACAGTCCTCGAACCTTCAGGTTGTGCAATTTTAACTGCAGGATCAGTCTCCTTACTCGTAGTTGCAACCATGAAGAAAAACAAAAGCATGAAAACGATATCAGGAAGCGAAGCGGTATTTAATGCTGGACCAGAACCTCTACCATCTTTTTTGAATTTTGACATAGTTCAATTAGTTTTTCGGTTTAACCTCGATGATTCTTGAAGGAAAAAGCATTTCGATTAAATCCATTTTTAATTTATCTTCTTTATACTTTTCTTCGTCCTGAATTACTCTTCCTTTAATAATTCCGTAAGACTCTCCAAATTTCGCTTTACACTCCTCATCACGAACCTTGTATATTGCTTCCTCCACTTCACTTTGTATTTTGGCAAACAGTTCATAAGATGTCTTTTGTTGTACTTCTATACGAACGTGTGCCTTATCACTAATTTCCGGAACTTTTGAATTCCCAAAAAACTGCTTAATAAGTTTTTGTTTTTTCTGTGCTTCAGAAATTTTAGATGTAATAAATTGAATGTCTTTTTCAGAACCTGCTTTTTCAGCTTTTTCAAGTTCCAAGTAGTAAGCATCTACAACCATCTTGTATTCAGCGGCTGAACTAGCCGAATACCACGGAAATTGATTTTCGTACTTCTTCATTTTATCTGCTGCAGATACACTAGATTCATCAAAAAACTCTCTGTTGGTCATATACCAATCATACAGCATTTCAGAAATAGAGTCTTTTTCTCTTATCGGAAGACTCATATCTTTACCAAGCCGATCTCTCAGAATTAATTCGTTTTTGTTATTTGCAAAAATGTGGAATACATAACGCGTATCTATTTCCTGGTTGTCGTTCACTTGTTTTTCGATTTTTTTTGGAATCGACCTGATGTATGCTTGGTCTTTGTCCATTGTGGTTGTTACTAGGAAGAACAACAACAAAAGGAAGGCGATATCCGCCATTGAACCCGCATTAATTTCAGGAATTTCTCTCTTGGCCATGGGTCAATTATTTTTTATAACTTCTGTAACGTCCAAGGAAAGGTCCTATGATAATCACTATAAATCCGACAACTAAACAGAAAGCAATAGTGTAAATCCCTGCAGACGTTGTGTCTACTACACCTTGGGAAATCTTATCTCCTTTCAGTGCTAATGTTTGAACAGTATCAGTGGTACCAATTCCCATAAATACAACATAAACGATAAAACAGACGACCAAACCAATAATGGAAATAATCGTTTTCTTTGGCTGAAGAATAAGGCTCCATGCAAAGAATCCAATAACAACGGCCATTGCAAAGATCAGAAGGCCAATTGTAAACCAAATAGCAAAATCCATCTCTGCTGACTCGCGATATTCAGCAATCGCTGTAGGGCCAGCTGTAACAGAAGGACCATTGAATAACAAGAAACTCGCTCCAACACCTACGGTTACTAGTGCAAATTTTATAAGGTTAAGGTAATTTAGATTTTTCATGACTTAACTTTTTGAGTAGTTAACTAAATTACTTAACGGCTTTGTTTTTCAATAATATATCTATTAAAGAAATAGAAGCATCTTCCATTTCATTTACCAAACCATCAATTTTCGATGTGATGTAATTGTAGAAAATTTGAAGCGCGATGGCCGCTATAAGACCAAATACCGTCGTTAAAAGTGCTACTTTGATACCATCTGCTACTGTAGTAGGAGATACTTGACCGTCTTCAACAATTTTATCGAAGGCTTGAATCATACCAATTACAGTTCCTAAGAAACCAAGCATCGGAGATAGAGCAATGAAAAGCTGCAACCATGACAAACCTTTTTCCATGTTACCCATTTGAACGCCACCATAAGCAACAACAGACTTCTCAACCATATCGAGACCTTCGCCGGCTCTATCTAAACCTTGATAAAATATGGAAGCAATAGGTCCTCTTGTATTACGACAAAGTTCCTTTGCAGCATCTACTCCTCCCGTTTGAAGAGCTTTTTCAACATCTTGCAAGAACTTAGAGGTATTGATTGTCGAAAGGTTTAAGTAAATAACGCGCTCAATAGAAAGTGCCATACCTATAATCATACAAATCAATACCGGAGTCATCCAAATTACATCTCCCTCAATATACTTTTGCTTCAATTGTTGTGTAAAGGTTAACTCAGGTTTTTTTGCTTCCTCTTTTTTCTTAGAATTGTCTGCAGAACCTGTTGTTGCAGCATCAGAAACTGCGGCATCGGCAGTACCTACATTTGCTGCATCGGTAGCTGCGTTTTCAGGAGCAGCTACTTCCGTAGTTTCAGCCTTGTCTTTTTTGTCAGCTTTCTTTTTGCCTTGAGCGTTAACATTAGCAATAATACCAAGAGTAAGCGCTAAGGTGATCATTAATGAAGTGGTTATTCTTTTCATGGGTACAAGTTAAAATCGTTTTTATTCTTCTTAAAGTTAGTTTCGTGGCGTAAAAATAAGATTTTTTTGGGACTGCAAAAAAAAAACACAGGAATTTAATGGCTTAACATAGATTTAACGCACCAATCAACTCACTTTCCTGTGCTGTTAAGAGCGTAGTTGTTACAATAATTCCTTTCGAAATAAGAATTTTTTTTGTGCTTTGTCCCCAAGCAATTACCGTTGCTTCGGGAGCTAAATGATTTGATTCAAGAAACGATAAGACATTACTCGGACTGGTGAAAATATAAATTGAAGCAGGTTGAATTTGTTTGTAAACCGGTATGGTTTTGTACACCTCAATAAATTTGAGTTGATTGATAGGTAAGAATTTTTGTATTGAAAACAAACTAGTTGATGCGTGTGGAACAGTGACTAGACCTTTGTCTATATATGTATATAGGGATTTAAAAATATTTTCTGGGTCGGAAGAAAATCTTCCTACAAAAGCTGCTTCAAATCCTTTTTCCTTGAGTGCTTTTTCCGTCCCAATTCCCATGCATGCAAATCCTTTACATTTTAGGTTATGAGGTGCTTGCTCGAAAAAAAAGTGCACTGACCTCGGACTAGTGAAAAAAATAAATTCAAATTCGTCAGGAATTATAGCGGGGACTGATTCAAAGGCAATCAAAGATTCGGCAATTAGGTCGTGACCATGTTGTTCACAAAAAGTAACAAGTTGCGGCACATCTTCTTTCGGTTTAGAAATGAAAATTTGCGTCATTTCATTAACTACTTGCTTTTAATTGTTTGATTATCAAACCGGGCATATCGCAAGTTTCATTGTAGCGAAATCTGTAATAACGGGAGGGCTCGCTCCATTTCAAAGCGTAAGCAACATGAATAAATTCACCATCATTATAAACACCTAGTGGAAGCTGACATCCGCCTTCCATTTGTTTTAATACTTCTCGTTCTACTCCTATTTGTTGGGCTACTTTTCTGTCGTTTATTTCGGATAACAGAGCGGCAAGTGCTACATGATTTTTACGTATTTGTAACGCTAGAACTCCTTGAGCTGGGGCAGGAACAAATTCTTCAGGGTCTAACTTTATTATTTTTAGACCATTTAACTCAAGTTTTAAACGCGACACACCTGCATTTGCTAGCAAAATAGCATCATACAATCCAGCTTTCAACTTTTCAATTCGCGTAGGAACGTTGCCTCGAAGGTCTTTTATTTGCAAGTCCGGCCTTAAGGCCAATACTTGTGATTTCCTTCTTGCTGAAGAAGTGCCAATGGTTGCGTTCTTTTTTAATTCCCAAACTTCATCCTCTTTCCAAGCTTCTTCATTAATTAATAATAATTCGCAAGGGTCCTCACGATAAGATACAGCTGCAGTAGTCAAGCCTTCTGGCTCAGATGTTTCTAAATCTTTGTGCGAATGAACAGCTAGATCAATTTCTTCCTCTAGTAAACTCGTTTCTATTTCTTTTGTAAAGAATCCCTTGCCCTCTAATTTATCAAAACTAAGGTCTTGAATTTTATCACCTTTCGTTTGAATAATTGAAATACTAACAGAACAACCTTTTTCTTCAAGAAGTTTCCTGACATAATTGGCTTGCCACAATGCGAGGTCACTTCCTCTAGATCCGATCCTAATTTTCATGTTTTTGAACATTCGAAAGCAAAATTTCCTTCGCTTTTTTCATTGGACCGCTAATGTACTTTTTTTCCATGTAACCTACTATTTTTTCTAGTAGCTCTCTTGATTCGGCGTCCATTTGTTGAAGCTCCGTCCTGAATACTTCATTGAGTGCAGTATCTTTAATTTTTTTAACTTCAATTGGAACTTGGCGCATCGCTAATTCCACGGAACGCTCACGGTAAAGAGATTCGAATTCAACCAAAGCCGCTTGAATAATTTCATTAACGCGAGTTAATTCTCCCTGTCTATATTTTAAATTTTCAGATGAAACTTTTTGTAAATGGGCGATAGAAATATAGTTCACGGGTTGTTCGGTCAAAACATAAGGATCAATATCTTGGGGAATGGCTAAATCAATTATTACTTTTTTCGTAGAATCCCCATTTAATAAGGTTGAATATATCGTTCGATCAATAATGTGGTGGTCAGCGGCCGTGCAAGTTACCATTACATCAAATCCATTCGTGTAATTTTTTAGGTCGTTCAAAGCATAGGCTTTGCCGTTCATTTCTTTGGCAAGCTTTTCGGCATTTCTGAAGGTACGGTTAAACACCGAAAAGTCCTTGAAGCCATGTTTTTTTAAAAAACGACATAAGGTGGTGTTTGTAGCGCCTGATCCGACAACCAAAATCCTTGCATTTAGTGGTATTTGATACCTTTTTAATTCATGATAGGCCAGTGAAACGACAGAAACTGGTTTTTGAGATATGCTCGTTTGCGAATAAACTTTTTTAGCAGTTTCTATGACCAATTTCATGACCAATCTGATAGTATCTCCCGTCAATCCAGCAGCTTGACAAGCTTCAAAAGATTTTCTTACTTGAGTGATTATTTCTCTTTCTCCCACAACCATGGAATCAATAGATGCAGCAACGGAGATTAAGTGTTCGACAACCTGAATACCATTGTGAAAAATGGCATGTTCCAAAAGTAAGTGAATTGTTTCTTGAGATAATGATGGAAATAATTTATTCAAAAGCTCCTTAGAGAAGGTTTCTATCGTTGAAGAGTTTTGATAGGAAATAAAAGTAAACTCAACGCGGTTGCAGGTTGAGAGGTAGTAAATCTCTTGTAACGAAAAAGAGTCTTTCACGGCCAATAGTTTGTTGGCGAAATGTTCTGGTTCGATATGCAACTTACCCAGTGTTTCTACAGGAAGGTGCTTGTGTGTAAAAGCTATGGAATATAGTTGTTTCACCGAAGTTTTGCCTACTTTTGGTTACAAATATCCCGCGAATCGCAAGGAGTATTGTCATAAGATTGTCATAACCTTAAATTTTCAATGCATGCAGACTAATTTAGAATCAATTGAAATAATACTTTTTGATTTAGGAGGCGTTCTCATAGACATCGACTATTCAGCTACTTCCTTAGAAATGAAAAAAATAGGTTTTTCAAGTTTCGATGATTTTTACACACAATTTAATCAAAACGATCTTTTTGACTTGTTTGAAACAGGAAAAATATCTGAACAAGCATTCATTAATGAACTTAAACAGTATACAGATGCCTTAGTTACACCAAACCAACTAGTTCATGCTTGGAATAGTATGATTGGCGAATTTTCCGAAGATAAAATTAAACTATTAGAAAAACTCAAATCAAAGAGAAAGGCAATGTTAAGTAATACAAATGCAATTCATTGGAAAAAGGTACGTTTGGAATGGCATAAAAAGAGAGATGTTCAACTAGAAGTACATTTTGAAAAAATATTTCTTTCTCATGAAATAGGATTGCGAAAACCGCATGTGGAAACCTTCGAATATGTATGCCAGAGGCTTGGTGTTTTACCTGAAAAAACATTGTTTATCGATGACAGCCCTCAACACATAATTGGAGCGAAAGAAGCCGGATTAAACACCTTTTTTTACCAAGATCACAAAACGTTCTACGAGCTTTTCTCTTGACAAAGCTCAATGAGAAGCCCCATACCGCTTTTAGGATGAAGAAAGGCAATTCTTTTATTGTCCGCGCCATCCTTCGCGGTGAGGTGCAATAGAGAAAAACCTTGCTCATCAAGACGCTTAATTTCCTTATCAATATCGTCAACTTCAAAAGCAATATGGTGAAACCCACTGCCGCGTTTTTCAAGAAATTTCGCAATTGCTGACGAGGAATTCGTCGCCTGCAATAATTCCAGCTTGGATTCTCCGATAAGAAAAAAAGCAGTCCGTACAGCTTCAGACTCAACCTCTTCTTGTTTGTAGCAGGGCAATCCAAATAACTTTTCGTAAATTGGAATAGCATGGTTTAAATCTTCAACGGCGATACCTATGTGCTCAATTTTCTTAATCATATCAGTCGATTTTATAAAATTTTTCTGTTAAATTATCGAAGTTTAAAAAGTAAATACCCTTTAATAAATTGGTACAGTTTACACCATCTCCATATCCTTGTTTGAGAAGATTGCCGTATGCATCAAACACTTCAAATTTTGTTTTTGTAAGCTTGCCGTTGCTTTTAAAGTAAATGAAGTCTTTAACCCGCGAAGGTGTTTTAGTTACTTTGGGAACGGTCGATAGTACGGAAACAGATCTTGAAGACCTTAACTTTTTCGTGTTGTCACGTTGAGAGACACGTATGGTATTTTTTCCAGAATGTAAATTAAGCTGAAACGAATAGTTATTGCGTTTTGCGCCTCCATTACCTTTTACAAAACCTATTTCCACCCATTTTCCCCAACGAAATTGTTCAACGATAAAATCCAAAACGCCATTTTCTTTTACCGTTGACCATTGCAAAAAACCAGAGGACGAGCATTGTATGCTTTCACAAATGAAGGTGCTTTTTGGCAGTAAAATTTCTGGATTTAAAAAAGAGGGTGTACATCCTATGGCATGCTCAAGGACAACAAATATAGGATCTCCTATGTTCAGGTTAAATAGTTTAAAATCAACTTCGAACATACTATTTTGAATGGTTGCTGGAAGAATATCCCCGTTAACCGTTACCTTAGTAATACAATACCCAAATCCATCTGATTGCGTTGGGTTTGAAACCAGTATATTACCCCCTTGATAATTTCCTTGAACGGAAAGAAGTGCTTCTTGACAACCCGCCTTTGAATGTATTAAGAGAACTAGGAAAATAAAAAATCGACTCATGATATAGCGAAAATAAGGAAAATCATACCGAATTGCAGAAACTTTGTTTAATTGATTAACAATGATCTTAACTTTGCCTCATGGATTATCAAGTAGTAAAGGCTTTACACATCGTTTTTGTGGTAAGTTGGTTTGCAGGTTTATTCTACATAGTACGTCTTTTTATATATCATGTGGAAGCTTTGAAAGAGGAAGAACCGAAACAATCGATTTTAGTTGAACAATATAGAAAGATGCAGCGAAGACTTTGGTGGATTATAACCACTCCAGCGATGGTATTGACAGTTATTTTTGGGACCTGGATGCTTTTATTAAACCCTAGTCTTTTAAAATTTGGTTGGATGCACTTAAAATTGGGGTTTATCCTACTCCTTTTGGTTTATCATGTGAGTTGTCAGCTTATCATGGTGCGTTTAGTAAAGGGAGAACACAAACTTACCTCAACAAAATTGAGGATCTGGAATGAAGTTGCCACATTATTTTTAGTGGCAATTGTATTTATCGTGGTGCTCAAATCAAGCCTTAATTGGGTCTACGGAACGCTTGGTTTTTTTAGCGTTGGACTTCTGCTCATGTTGGGGATACAATTTTATAAAAAGTGGCGTAAGGTTTAAATGAATAAAAGGTTGTTTCTTTAGAAACTTTAACTAACTTTGCACCAAATTTTAGTGACAGAACGTCTTTAAATTGATGCAAATGTTTATAAATAAGCTATTTAAATCCGCGATTCTCTTTTTTGCTCTTCTATTAAATTTGAATTTCTTGTACGCAAGCGATCAAGGCAGTGACAAAAAAGAAGAAGAAGAATTTAATGTGAGCGAAATGATTATGCATCACATTAAAGATGCACATGAGTGGCATTTGTATGGCCCAGAGCATGGCGGCACATCAATTTATTTACCCGTTATTCTCAGCGATAATGGAATTAAAACATTCAGTTCTTCACATTTTTACCATGGAGAAGAGGCGCATGCAACGGACACCTTAGGTCATGTGCATCACTATATGTTAGGCGTTGGGCCAGCCGAAGGTTATGCATTGTATCATGAAAAAATTTACAAATTAGACGAGAAAGGCCGTTTAGAATTTAAAGGTGATCATCCTGAAAATACTAAACCTTTAGATCTTTCAATAACTAAAAATGTTGCTTCCTTGTTGATGGGAGCGTTTTTAATTTTGGTCATCATGTTATCCGTTGCTTCTTTCTATAAAAAGAATGGTCCGGTTGCCCCAAGAGGCTTGGCTAAATTTTTAGAACCGATAATAGTAATGGTAAGAGATGATATTGCAAAAGCAAACATCGACCATCACAAATACCACAAATACGTTCCATATTTATTGACAATCTTCTTTTTTATATGGTTCAATAATTTACTCGGATTGATTCCCTTCTTGCCGGGAGGAGCAAATTTAACAGGGAATATTACTGTTACCTTGTTCTTAGCCGTTTGTACGCTGCTTGTCACATTATTATCTGCAAACAAAAATTATTGGATGCATATTTTTTGGATGCCGGGAGTGCCCGTACCGATGAAATTTTTCATGATGCCAATTGAATTGATTGGTGTGTTTACAAAGCCCTTTGCCTTAATGATTCGTTTGTTTGCAAACATAACGGCAGGGCACATTATAATTTTGGCATTGATTTCAATTATATTTATAAACAAAAACGTCGCTTGGGCCGGTTTGTCAGTGCCAATGGCTTTGTTTATATCTGTATTGGAGTTGTTAGTTGCGTTTTTACAAGGATTCCTCTTCGCCATGCTTTCAGCATTGTTTATTGGGGCCGCAGTGGAAGAGGCGCACCATTAAGTAGTAACCTTTAAATATATATAGTTATGTGGGGTAGTATAGCAGCAATCGGAGCAGGTCTAGCAGTGTTAGGCGCTGGCTTAGGGATTGGAAGAATCGGTGGTTCAGCAGTAGAAGGTATCGCTCGTAACCCAGAAGCAGCTGGGAAAATTCAAACGGCGATGATCATTGCTGCAGCACTTATCGAAGGTGTTGCGCTTTTCGGTGTAGTAGTTGGTCTACTAGGCGCGAAGCAGTAAGATTAAAACCCGTCAAAACGATTGGTGGAGACGGGTTTTTATTTTTGTAAACAATTAGAAAAACGATAAAATGGATTTAATTTTACCAGATTTTGGTCTTTTATTTTGGACGGCATTGGTGTTTTGCTCGTTGTTGTTTTTATTGACCAAGTTTGCTTGGAAGCCTATTTTAAATATGGTAAATGAGCGCGAAAAAAAGATTGCTGACGCATTAGATTTAGCAGAGAAAACTAAGCGGGAAATGCAAGAGTTACAAGCGGAAAATGAGCGAATCATAAAAGAAGCAAATGCTACACGAGACAACATTCTCAAAGAAGCGAAAGAGGCTGCAAATGCTATGGTGGAAGATGCTAAAAACAAGGCAAAAGCAGAAGCTCAAAAATTAGTGGAAGCCGCTCGTCAATCTATTCAATCTGAAAAATCAGCAGCTATAGCGGATTTAAAATCACACGTGGCGACCCTGTCTTTAGAAATTGCGGAAAAAGTAGTTCGAGGTGAATTATCCTCGGATGAAAAGCAAAAAGCACTAGCTGATAAGTTAGCAGGAGATATAAATTTGAACTGATATGAAGTCCACAAAATCCGCAGCCAGATACGCTAAGGCATTACTTGAATTAGCTATTGAGAAGAACAAGTTGGAAGTTGTAGAAAGCAACGTCAACGCAATTATTCATGCGGGCGAGGAAACAAGGGATTTTTCAGTATTTTTAAATTCCCCATTGATTAAAGTAGACAAAAAAATAGCTGTGCTAAATGAGCTTTTTGGAAATTTCGATACTATGACCTTAGATTTTTTAGGCATGGTAACCAAGAACGGTAGAGAGAATTTAATCATGTTTATCGCACAATCATTTCAAGCGCAACTTAAAGCGCACAGAGGAATTGTTCCAGTGACCATAATCAGTGCGAAAAAACTAGAGTCGGCGACACGTGATAAAATAGTCGCCAAAATTCAAAAAACTGTTGAAGGAAAACCAGAATTAACAGAAAAAATCGACGAAAAATTAATCGGAGGTTTTATTGTAAGAATGGGAGACAAACAAATTGACGCCTCAGTTTCTAGTCAGTTGTTGCGTTTAAAACAAGAATTAGTAAAGTAAATACCTATAAATTAAAATAAAATGGCAGATATCAAACCCGCAGAAGTATCAGCAATCTTAAGAGAACAATTATCAGGCTTTCGATCAGAAGCGGAATTACAAGAAGTAGGAACTGTTCTTCAAGTAGGAGATGGTATTGCGCGAATCTATGGAATGAATGGCGTGCAATACGGTGAACTTATCGAATTTGAAAGCGGAATGCAGGGTATTGCATTAAATCTTGAAGAAGATAACGTTGGAGCAGTATTATTAGGAAGGTCTTCTGAAGTAAAAGAAGGTCACACGGTACGTCGCTTAGGTAAAATTGCCTCTGTAAAAGTTGGAGATGGAGTCGTTGGACGAGTGATAAATACTTTAGGAAGTCCGATTGATGGAAAAGGGCCAATTCAAGGCGAATTATATGAAATGCCAATCGAGCGAAAAGCACCAGGTGTTATCTTTCGTCAGCCAGTAAACGAACCACTTCAAACGGGAATTAAGGCAGTGGATGCAATGATTCCAATTGGAAGAGGACAACGCGAATTAATCATTGGCGACCGTCAAACGGGTAAAACAACTGTAGCGATTGATACCATTATTAATCAACGAGAATTTTTTGATAGAGGTGAGCCTGTATACTGTATTTATGTGGCGATTGGTCAAAAAGGATCTACAGTTGCAGGAATAGTAAAGAAATTAGAAGATGCTGGAGCAATGGCCTATACAACAGTTGTAGCAGCGAATGCTTCTGACCCTGCACCAATGCAGTTTTATGCGCCAATGACCGGAGCGGCAGTAGGAGAATACTTTAGAGATTGTGGTAAACCTGCTTTGATTGTGTATGATGATTTATCAAAGCAAGCTGTTGCATACCGTGAAGTTTCCTTGTTACTTCGACGCCCACCGGGTCGTGAAGCGTACCCTGGAGACGTTTTTTATTTACACTCAAGGTTATTGGAAAGAGCGGCAAAAATTATTGCGGATGACAATATCGCAAAACAAATGAATGACCTACCAGATTCATTGAAAGAAAAAGTTAAAGGCGGAGGTTCTTTAACAGCTTTACCTATCATTGAGACACAAGCGGGTGATGTTTCTGCATATATTCCAACAAACGTAATTTCGATTACCGATGGACAGATTTTCTTGGAAGGTGATTTATTTAACTCAGGTATTCGTCCAGCAATTAACGTAGGCATTTCGGTTTCTCGCGTTGGAGGGTCAGCGCAAATTAAGTCGATGAAAAAGGTTGCTGGAACATTGAAGTTGGACCAAGCTCAATACAGAGAGCTAGAGGCTTTTGCGAAGTTTGGTTCAGATCTCGATGCGGCAACAAAATCGGTTCTAGATAAAGGAGCTAGAAACGTAGAAATTCTTAAACAACGTGAAGGTGACCCATACCCTGTTGAAAAGCAAATCGCTATCATCTATGTTGGAACCAAAGGATTGATTCAACGAGTTCCAATTAACAAAGTAAAGGAGTTTGAAAAAGATTATTTAACCGTTCTTGAAGCGAAACATGCGGATGTTTTGGTTTCTTTGAAAGCAGGAAAATATACGGACGAGATTACAGATGTGTTAACAAAAGTGGCTAAAGAAGTAGCTGACAAATACTAGAAAAGTTAAGAATGCACAGTTAAGAATGTTGAATACAGAACGAAAAATTTACCTGAAAACACGAGAAATTCAAATTCGGGAAAATTGTAATTCTGAATTCTAAATTTTAAACTAAAGAAAAAGATGCCAAACTTAAAAGAAATACGAAATAGAATTCAGTCCGTAGGGTCAACCATGCAGATTACATCTGCCATGAAAATGGTTTCTGCCGCTAAGTTGAAAAGAGCTCAAGATGCAGTAACGCAAATGCGGCCTTATGCAAATAAACTGAAGGATATTTTAGAAAACTTAAGTGCCACATTAGATTTGTCAGAAAATCGTTTTGCAGAAAATCGCGGGGAGGGAAAAATTTTGTTGGTAGGCATCACCTCAAATAGGGGGCTATGTGGCGGATTCAACAATAATATAATTAAAAGAGTAGGCGTGTTAATGAACGAAGAATATGCTGGAAGGAATGTGAAACTGTTGTGTCTAGGAAAGAAGATAAAAGATGCATACAAACGCACCGACCACTATTACCTGAACGAGAACTTAGCGCCTATTGAAGATGTGTTTGCGGATTTAACATATAATCGAATTTCCCAACTGAGCGAGGAAATTATGCGCGGGTTTTTAGCGAAAGAATATGACAAAGTAGTCCTTGTGTATAATCGTTTTGTAAATGCAGCTACTCAAGTAATTGAGACTGAACAATATTTGCCAGTCGTTCCTGCGGCATCTG
>Ga0315900_10000448_pt1 | contig 73366 bp, 74 predicted proteins | sample LakEriMetagenome_FD_203521 | JGI IMG/M metagenome (GOLD analysis project Ga0315900, IMG submission 203521) | Freshwater fungal communities from buoy surface, Lake Erie, Ohio, United States - Buoy 12 MA114 | ecosystem: Environmental > Aquatic > Freshwater > Lake > Lake biofilm | place: USA: Lake... | reverse complement strand
TTTATTTCATCTCAAAAGAAGATATAGGAGTTTTGTCTGATGAGTTAAATAAAATAAAAGAATCTGATTTAGGATATGTTTTATTAGACATAACTGATAATCTTAATCCTTTTGATTTTATGGGTAACATAACAAAAAATCATGAAAATTCTAAAGAATTTGTTGAAATGATTAAGGAGTTTACAGAAAAAGTTGAGGAAGTAAAAGTTACAGAAAGAACGCAAGAAGAATTGTTGGCTGAAGCAATTGAAAATGAAGATTACGAAAAAGCTGCAAAAATTCGTGATGAGATTAATAAAAAAGAATCTATTAATTCGTAATATTTTTATAAAAAAAACGTTTTCTTATAAAAAGATAAATATGAAAAAAATAATGACACTAATTATTGCCTCTCTTGTTCTTGTATCATGTAGCGAAAAGAAAGAGGAAAAAGTTTTGGAAGTAAAAGTATCAGAAAAAAAAGAAGAAATAAAAAAATCTGAATTCTCAAATCCAGCCATTATATACGGAACAGATTTTTTATCTTTTTTTAAGTCTTTAAGAAAATTAGGACAATACGATAAGATGATAAGTTTTACTTCTTTAGAAAGTATTGAAAAATTTGGCAAAGAAGAATTAAAGAAAAAATATGAGAATGAATTTGTAAATATGTCAAATTCCAGTCTTAAAAGTATGGATAAAATTGATGAAAATACTTATGTAATGCATTATTTAAATAGTGAATTCTCAACAAAAAAAGCTTTTGATATAACTGTTAAAGTTGAAAATGATTCAACAAAACTAGTTTTCGAAAATAAATATCCATTTTAATTATTAATTTAAATTTATTATCATGTTTAGTAATATTGTTCTAGTATTTTTGTGTATTTATTTCTTTATTGTCTTTAAGACAAATTTAGAATTAATATATGATTATGGTTTTAAACAAATCTCAGACGATTTGATTATTAAAGGGAAAGAAGGTGATGAAAGAAAATTTGCAATCTATTTTAATTTGTTTAACATTATTGGTTTAGTTTCTTTTGTATTAATAATTGTTTTATTCAGTACTATTAAATAAATTATGGAAGGTTTTAAAACTTATAGACACGAAAGTAATCCTAAAGAGAAAGAGTTTCATGATAAATTTATTGAACACAATTCTCACAATCATAATGATATGGATTTTTTAGTGTTTGGCATGGGAGATAGTAATGGAAATTTTCCAGCAAATAGACTTACTGAACATGAAAAAAAGATTGTTATTTCTACAATTCAATGGTTAGGCTCACCAGTAGGACAAGGTTTTTTACGTGAATGTGGATTTATTAAAAAAGAAAATTAAATAGAAAAAAAAGAGGTCAACTAATGTTGACCTCAATTTCTATCTATCAATTTATAACTGATTAGCTATAAACTTGCTGATAAGTATTGATGTTATCGATGATGATAACTCCATAGAATCTGTTGTTAACCATCTTCTTAGCGTAACGAGTCATGATACCTTTTCTAGGCGTGAAATCGTTAGGGTCATAGATAGTTTGTGTAAGTTGTAACGGAATGTACGGTGCATACACATAACCAGCTTCTAAGAATGTATCTCCTTTGTGTCCAAGAAGAACGATGTTTGCAGGCATGTAAGGGTCTTTGTAGACTACATATCTGTTTCCAAGGTTACCAATCTTCTCGATACCTAAGTTATACTTCTCAGTTTCAGCTTGTGCTGAACCATCTACGTGGAAGTACTCAAGGTCATCAAAGATTGCACCAGCTTCAGCAGAACAGATAATCCAGTTAGCACCACCTCTAAGAGTTGCTTTGTGGATTTGAGCTGAAATTTCGTTCACTCTTGTGATAAGAGTTTGGTTCCAGTCCTTCTGAGTTCCGAAGAAGTTAGCATTGTTTCTTAAACCTGCATAATCCCATCTTGTTTCGAACATAGCACCATTGATAAGGTCTCTGATGATTTCTCTGTCGATTTCAGCAGCAACTTCTTCTGAAAGAAGAGCAGTAAGCTCAGCTTCAGCATCAATGCTGTGGTATGCTTCAAGGTCTTGAGCAAGTTCTGGAGTCCAGTGTGCTCTCATTTTTCTTGTAACAGTGTTTACAGTTACAGAAGAGAATCTGATTGTAAGTTCGCTCATTTCAGATTTAGCTTCAAGGTCATTGAATACTTCATAAGCTGGAACAACTGTAAAGTTAGCAACTAAGCTATCATCAAAGTCAGAACCATAAACTCCAGCAGGTCTGATGTCAAGAATAACATTAGCTTGCTGAGAAGCAAATTGGTCTTCACCCCAAGTCTGCATTTGAGAGTAGAACTTAACGCTATCACCAGCAGTATAAACAACTGTATTGTTATATACAACGTTAGTTACTGCAGAGAATCTAAGCGAAGAGCTTGATTGCTGCTTGTTAACATCAAAAGTAGCACCTAAAGCAAAAGTATCAGTAACAAGACCAGATACTAATTCAGTAGAACCAGATGTATAAGCGATTGGAGTACCATACTTAGTTTCTCCTGTACCAAAAGAAGCATCATAACCTCTGTTATCATAGAATCTTTCGTAAGCAGATGTACTAGCAAATGAAGGTCCACCTTGTCCGTTTGCAGTGTTAGCAGGAGCTACTTTGTTAGTAGATACTCTTGCATCCATATAGAACAAAAGTCCTGAAGGAAGAGCAAGTGGCTGTACTGAAACGATTTCGTTAGCAAGCAATCTTGAGAAGATTCTTCTAACCATAGGGAATGCTACAGTATCAAAACGACCTGCAGAAGAGTCAAGCGTTACTTCGTTCAACATGTGAGACGCTTGGTTTTCTAATAATTGAGCAATGTTTGATTTTTTAGCTCCGTTAAGACCTTCTAAAAGTCCAGACCTTTCCCAGTTTCCAACAATCTCTTTTCTTTGTTCTGAAAGAGTTCTTAGAGTTGTCAAACCAACATTACCGCTGTTTAATAATTCACTCATTTTTTTTTAATTTTAAATTTGTTTGTTTGTTAAGATTTCAAGGTTTCTATACCAGCCAATTGTTTCATTCTTGAAATTTCTCTGCTTTCATATAAAGCTTCAGATTTCGTAGAAGGTGCAACATTTGGATTTGGTGACTTCAACTTGCTTTTTAGTTGTTCAGTTTTACTATTTGAAAAAGTTTTACTTTCGCTTATAATTTTATTGTAAAGTGTTTTTGCTTCTTCAACAGTGTTCACTTCATCAAAACTTTCAGCGATTTGTACTTTTTCGTCATTAGTTAAACCTCCCTTTGAGAACAACTTGTTAACATAAGCTAACTTTGCATTAAAAGTTTGAACCTCGTTAATTTGTTTTCTGAGTACTTTGAATGATTCTTTGTACTCTTTTAGGGATTTTCTTAAACTTTCGTTTTCCTTAATTAGCTCAGCCACTACAGCCTCCTCTTGAGCCTTATTTTCGTTTACATATATAGGTGAATGGTGTCCGTCATCAGCTCTATGTTCTCTGTTGCCAAAAGCTCTTTGAACACTGTGACTTGCACCTCTCATCTCATCTAATGGTTCATCTTCAAAATCTTCTTCAGAATTTAAAGTATTTAAAATATCATTTATTTCATCATCATCTTCTTCAGAATCATCTTCAAAATTTTCTTCAGAATCATCTAATTCAAAAGAAAACTCATTATCATCATCTTCTCCTACTATATCAATTTCTAATAGATTATTTTCTGTAACAACAGCTTCATCATCAACTATTTCTATTTCACCTTCAGCTGATGGTGCCTCTTCGCCTGCTTCTGTAGCAGCAGCTGGCTCAGCATTTATATCTTCAGCTGATTCAGCAGGAGCTTCTAATTTTGAAAGAATAGCATCTAATTTTGCAGATAAATCTTCAATAGCTGAAGCTGTAGGAACTTCAACTGTCATACCAGTTGCACCCGCTTCTTCTGCTGGCATTTCTTCTGCTGGCATTTCTTCTGCTGGCGCAGCTTCAGTTGCCTCTGGTGCAGCAGGCAATTCTTCTTCGAAAAGATTTATTTCAAACAATTGTTCTTCTTCACCTTCCATATCTTCATCATTTTCGTCTTCATCATTTTCGTCTTCGTCGTTTTCAACTTCGTCATTTTCATCTTCGTTGTTTTCAACTTCATTTTCATCATCTTCGTTTTCATCTTCAGTAGGAGTAATTGTTAAATCCTCTTCATCAGCATCAACTTTAATTGATGTAATTCCATCTTCAACATCAAAAGAAACGTCAGCTCCACCAACGTCTATTGACACTCCTTCATTTAAAGAATTTTTCTCCAAATCAGTTAAAGCACTTTTAACAGTTTCTTCAATTTTAGAAATAATAGATTCTTCTACAATTTTCTTTGCACTGTTAATGGCTGCATTTTCTATTTCTCTAGCCTCTAATATTGCTTTCTCTAGAGATGTTTTTTTAGTTTCAGACATTTTTATTATTTTTACTTTTAATGAAAGGTTTTAACGATAAATAGTTAGAAAAAAAATAAATTCTATTTTTTATATTATTTTTTCCAAAAACTTTTATCGGATAATTCTTTTAAATTGTTATAATTATTAATTTCGTTTGGCTTTAAAATTTTAGAACTTGACTTATCTAATTTAGTTAATCCCCAACTTCTTCCTTCTTTAAATAAATAAGCCCCAGGTGTAGAAGGTGATGAAACAAAGTCAAAAGCTATTAGCTCGAAATCTTCTTGAACTACATCAAGACCATTTTTATTTTTTACAGAACCAACACCTCTAGAAGAAATACCTAACATTACTCCACTTTTCAAAAGGCCTTTTAATATTTCACCAGAAGGAGTTTCTAATATTTGAACTTTACCCATAAGAGTATCGCCATCCCACCACATTTCTGTAACCATATGAGAAACATTAGATAAACTTACTACAGCAGAATCTGGATGGTCCAATTCGCCAGTGGCTCTTCTTTCTCTTACAGCTTCTTCGTATTTTTTAGCTTCTCTTTTTAATATATCCAAAGGGTAAACTCTACCATTTCTATTTTCTGTATTAGCCTTTTGAAGAATACCTTTCATGACTATAGGCTGATGCTTTTCTTCAGCTTCTTTTATCAATTTTGAATCAGCTTGAAAAGCATAAAATTCGGATATTACGTATTTATCTGAATTGCTCATTTTTTTTATTATTAAATATTTAACACCTATAAATAGTTAGAAAAAAATGATGTTTTAATTTTTTAATTAAAAAACTTGTTTTAATTAAAAAAAAATTATATAATTGTAAACATGTAGCGATTAAATGAATATTAATAAAATAAAATGGATTTATTTAATGATGACACATTAGAGATAACAAATAAAAGAACAGGAAAAGAAATAAAAATTGATGGTAAATATTTTAATAATTGCAATGCAAACTTTAAAATAGGTACTACTTTTAATAAAGAAAAGCCAGAAACTATTTTTATAGAAACGAGCTTTTGGATAGATGTAAAAGATAAAGAAAATTATTATGATAAATATTCCTTTTTTAATTATGATTATGAATTATCTAAAAAACTATCTTATGGTATAAGAAAAATATATAGAAATGATTTAAAAAATTTTCTGGAAAATAATTTTGTATTCCCATTTTATTTAGAAAATATATTTGTTTATGATTTTCCTGAAAACATAAATTATAATGACAAAAGAAGTTTTGTATCTATTGAATTAAATATACACACTTTAAATTGTATGGATAATTGTGAAAAAGAATATCCATTAAATGATAAAGAAGATAATATATTATTTAATGAAGCAAAAAAAGTATGTGAAATTATTGCAAATTCAGATTTATTAAAAGGCAATTTAGATTTTACTATACATAAAAGGAAAAAAGACTAATAAAAAAGGGAACTTTTAAACTCCCTTTTAATTATCCTTTTCCTGGATTAGCAGACTTTTCAGTTGTTTCTATATTTGGAAACGCCTTTTTAACAGCTGATTGAACTTTTTTTACTAAACTTTCCAAATCACCATCATACCAATCTGGAACTTTTTTATATTGACTTGCTCTTGCTAGAGCATTTCTAGCTTGGTCTTCATCCCCTAAAGGAAAATGGTCTTTATTGTCTTTTACTTTTGGATTGTTTGCATCAAAAACTGGATTAGGTTTATTTCTAACTTTGGCTTTTGGGTCACTTTTTTTACCTTCATTAAGACCTAAATTTTCCAAAATATATTCACTTCTTTTTTTATTTTTGAATACTTCAATTTCCTCAGAAATAATTTGCTTTAATTTTGTTTTGTCCAGTTTCATTTTATTGTAATTTTAAAAGATTTTCATTTAATTCATGACAATTAATTATAATTTCATCAACATTGTTTTTATCTATATTTTCTATAGAATTTAGTTTGTTTTTAAAATTTTCTAATAAATATCCAGAATCAGCATCATCATCTAATAAGTTTTGAATCATTTCTAAACTCTCATTCTTTAAATCTTTTGCATAGTTAATTTTTATGCTATCAGAAGAAACTAAGATTTTAAACAGTTTTTTGTCTGATTCATTTAAATGCTTATATCTTTTATTGAAATTACTTACAGCATGTTCATTAATATATCTCCAAGACAAAAAGTTAGGCATATCATTTTTTTCTTCTTCAGTTCTTGCATTTTCATTAATTTCTCTTTGTAAATGAGTAAGAACTTTTTCAAATGATTTGTGAGAATTGTTTATGTCAGTAAATCCTATTTTACTTCTAGATTCTATTAATGTATGAATTGCTTCATATAAATCTTCAAATTCTTTTGTACCTTGAACAAAGTTTTCATCAAGAATCTCTTTTCTAACTTTTTTGTTGCACTCTAAAAGTTTATGCCAATTTATTTTTTCAGCTAAAGACAAATTTTCATTTATATATCTTTCTGCTAATCTTTCATTTTCAAAATGACCTTTTGTTAAATTTTCAAAAATCATATATTGAACTTTTAATAAAGGTTCTTCTTGAATTTTTTTAATAAATTTCTTTAATGAGTTGTTTTCTTTTATTTCTTTAGATTCACTCATTAATTCTTTAGCGGAAAGTCTATAAACCGTATCTTTTATTGCGCCAAAATTTAAGCTAACTTGTTTCATTGTAAATCTTTTTAGAATAAATATGAAAGAAAATTTTAATCCACATCAACTAAACTCTTTTCTTTATATAATTCCTTATAGAACCCTACTCTATTTTCTGTAACATTTTCCAGATTATATTTGTCTTTCACAAAATTATATAGATTATTAGAAATTCTTTCAACTTCTTTAGGGTTTTCAATTAAGTACTTAATGTTTTTATACCAATCTTTATGATTTCTAGATTTTTCAACTAAAAATCCTGTTTCTCCATCTTCAATTAATTCTTTGTAAACACCATAATCTTGAGCAATTAAAACTTTTTTTGTTAAACCAGCCTCTATTATTTTAAGTTCTGATTTTACTTTATTAAAAGTATTTTCAACTAAAGGTGCTAAACATACATCACAATATTGATAATGTTTCCCATACTGCGTAAGAGGAAGTGTCCATCTTCTTACGTAGTTTAAGTTAGATAAATCATCAGAATATTTTTCATTTTTATAAGAATCTAAAAACTTTTTATAATTCTCATCAACTATTTTATAATTTGTAGTAAAAATCTTTTCAAATTTATTCCAGACAGTTTCTTCTGGTCTTATTTTTCTAGTTCTTTGTTCACCAGTTGCTTGATTTATCTCTGTTATATGACCTCTTGTGTCAAAACCACAAAGCACAATTTGGTATTTCCCTTTTAATTCTTCATTTGAATTTAATTTAGACATAGAATTTTCTACAAGCTTTAAATCCTCTAAGTGAGAAGAACCTCCAATCCAAGAAATTCTTAATTTTCCATCAATTTTATTAGAATCGTCTGGTTGCCACATTTTGTGATTTGTATCAATAGCATTAGGAATTACTATGACATTTTTGTTATATTTTAAGATTTCTTTTTTAAAAATTTCTGTAGTAGTAGTTACATAGTCAGCTTTTTTCATTGTACTAACTATTTTTTCTTCTATTTTTTCTTTTAAAGCAACATAATACATTGGATGTTCTTTTGGTGGAGACCAATAATCATCTATATCCATTATCATGGTTACCCCAGCAGCTTTTAAAGTATCAAAGATTTCATCCAACCTTTCTATTGGTCCAAATTGTCTATGGAAATGAATTATATCATATTTTTTTAAAGATTCTAAATCATTAAAATTTGGAGACAAATCAATTTTAATATCAAATTCTTCTTTGTATTTTTTTTGCATTTCTTGAGCAGGCCATATTGAACGAAAATGACCTACGCCAGCCAAATCTGAAGGGTTAAATAATATTTTAATTTTTTTAGACATATATTTTATTTTATAAAGTTATTGTATTATAATAATTTCCATTAATTGTTACAGTTGAATATCTTGAATTTATAGCAGTATTTGTTACAATAGAATTATCTGTTCCATTAACAATGTTTGTTGCTGTATATGTTAAAGGCACATATGGCACATAAACATACCCAGAATCTAAAGTTGAATTTCCTTTGTGAAAATTTAATTTAAATTTAAATGGTTTTTCAATCATTAAGAATCTTTCATTTTTATTTTCTTTGACTGATTTTAAATTACTTTTTCTACTAAAAATTAAGCTTTTAATTTCTCCAAACATTTTAACCCAAGATTTATTTTTTGAAGAATATCTATAATATGATTTTTCTTTTAAATCAATATATAAATTCCCGTCCATTTTAATTAATAGACTAAAAATTTGATTAAATTTATCTGTTTTATTTTCAAAAGCTTTTTCAGAAAAATTATCATTTTTTAAATCATGAATAAATTCATTTAAATCATTTTCAATGAAAGTCTTATCTTTATCACTCCAAGAAATAACTAAATTATTTTTTGGAATAATTAAAAAATTACTTTCTTCCTCTTTTAAAATTAAATTATCAGTTATTTTAAAGCAACTAAAATATCCACTAAAAGAAAATGAACCATAAGTACTATTACTATCGAATAAATCGGTATTACCTATAGTAATATTTGTGTTATCAGATATAATACTGTGTACAGAACTTGTTCCACTATAAACAATTAAATTATTAGAATTAACAGTTTGAGTTGCTCCAACAGTAACACCTTCGTTAATTGTATTGTAATTCAATTTTTCTTCTGGCATAACTTAATTAATTATCAGAATTATTCATATATTTTTCTGCATTTTCTGCAGCCTTTTCAAAATCAGTTTGTTCTTTTGATTCTAAATTGTTAATCATATGAATTAAATCAGATTCTTTATATGCTTTGACAAATTCTAGATTAAATTTAGAATTATCAAAATTTCTGTCTACAGAAATAAAACCTCTTCTTTCTTGTGCATCCATTGAAGCTGTTAATTGTGCTTCTGAAATACAAAATTCATTAGGTTGTAAAATTATTCCTTTTGAGGCCATAGAAGCTGTTTTGCAAGCAACCTTAACCTCTTGATTTGATTTGTTTAAAATTTTCCAAGTATTCATAATTGTTTTTTAAATATGTTCGAATATACCTTTATTTTTAAATAAAGTAAATAATAAATAAAAAAGAAAAAAAAATTAAGATTTTGGGTTTAAATTTGACAATTTAATTGAATTCATTATATTGTCAGTAACTTCTGATACAAACATTTTTAGGTCATCAGAAGAGTGTTTTGAGTTTAAATTAAACCTATTTGTTACACCTCTATAATTAACTGAGGAAACAGTGTTGGAATCATTTGAGAATTGAACAGATAATGTTATTTCAAAATTTTCATCTATTTCTTTTTCTCCAATATACCCAGAAATAGATAAACTAATAAAAAGTGAATTTGCATTCATTTTAGTTGAACTTTTCAATAATTTTAAAGTTAAAGAATTGTCTTTTTCAACAATATTATCTAATTCACTTAATATTTTAGAACCCAAATCAAGAAGATAGTTTTCAGAATACCAACTCAAAGTACCATCATCACTTCTACCAGTATTAGCAGAAAGCTTAACTTCCTCTTCAGAAATTAAGCCTGCCAATTTTTTGATTCTATTTTTATAAGATTCTTTAATCATTATTTTTTTTGTCCTAAAACAATTTGACCACTCAAATAATTTTTAATTATTTCTTTTAATTTAGAATTTAATAATTCTTCAAAACTTTCTTCATCTACATTTTGTACTGATGCACCTGTTTCTAAATTTTGATATTCTCCTGTACTATTTTGCACATCAAGCCCCATATCATTAGACATTGGTCTAATCACATCTTTTACTGGCGCTATAGAGTCAATCATATTACCATTAGAATTATTTTCAGAACTTTCATAATCATCTGTTGAAGTTGGACCTTCTAATTCTGAATTTTCTTTTTCATTTATAAAATTAGAAATCCCTTCAAATGGGTCAAATTCTATTCTGCCTATTTTTTCAAAATTTACAATAAATACTTCAGCATCTCTTTTTCCATCTTTAAGCCACAAGTCTTTCATGCTTGTTTTGTTTTCTGGGTCTTCAACTAAGTTCATGTAAGTATTTGAAAGTTTTTCTGCACCAACACTTAAATCGTTTTCATTGAAAACAAATAATTTTTCACAACCTAGGTTTTCAAGTTTTTCTGGAACTTCTGGCTTATATTGTAATTCTTCTTCTTTGCTTCTAAGTTCTTCTTCTTTTCTTCTAAGTTCTTCTTCTTTTTCAAGTAAAGCTCTTTCTTTAGCTTCTAATTCTCCTTCTTTTTTATACATCTCTTGAAATTCTTCATTTGATTCAACAGATGTAGTTATAGATTCAGGCTTTTCTCCAGGCATATCTTTAGGTACTTCTTGTTTAGAAATATCAACATTTACAATTTCTCCACCACCACTATTTACATTTGTTGGCAAAGAGTTCTTGACTTCAGTTTTTATTCTTTCTGAAATGTTTTTTAATATTTCATTTGTTATATCGTCTTTAGAAACACCTTTTTCTAAAAACTTATTCTTTATCATTTCTTCCAGTTGTGATGTTGTAATTTTTTCCATAAAATTCTTTTTCTTAAAAATAAATATAAAGTAAAATTAACTTGACAATAATAAATATTATAAATTATCAAACTATTTATAAACAAAATAAATTTTAACTGTATGACAAACAAAAAAACAATTAAAAAAGGAAAAGGAAACGACACAAAACAATTTTTAAAAACAGTAATAGGAGATATTTATTTTAAAGAAAAAAATCAAAAACAAAAAGAATTTTATGACCTGATTGAAAACAAAGAAATAATCATATGTTCAGGTCCAGCAGGAGTAGGAAAATCTTATCTAACAGCGTTAAAAGCTCTACAATTATTATCATCACCAAATAATGAATTTTATAAAATAGTAATAACAACACCAGCAGTAGAAGCTGATGAAAAGTTAGGATTTTTGCCTGGTGATATTTTGGAAAAAATGGCGCCATACACTTATTCAACACTATATTTATTTGAAAAAATTATAGGAAAACAAGCAGTTCATAATTTAATGGAATCTGAAATTATACAAATTATGCCTTTAGCATATATGAGAGGTATAAATGTTGACCATTCAATATTAATAGCAGAAGAGTTTCAAAACTCTACCAAAAGACAAATGAAAACAATGTTAACAAGAATTGGATGGAAAAGTAAATTTATAATTTCTGGAGATTTGGAACAGTCAGACAGGTATAGAGACACATCTGAAACTGGACTTTATGATGCTTTAAAAAGACTTTCAAATATGACAGAAGTTGGAATTTTTAAGTTTGAAGAAACAGATGTGGTAAGAAATCCAGTAATTGCTAAAATATTAGAATCTTATAAAAATGAATAATTTAAACTATTTATAATTATAATTAATAGTTAAAATTATAAGTTATGTTAATTCAAAAAATGAAATGTCCACATGGTTGTGATAGTGCAACTTTTTTGGAAAGTGTAAAAACCGTTATAGAAAACGGAAGTAATTTATTGTTAGATTCACAAGGCCAACAAATACAACAAACTAAAAATGTAAAAGTATATACATGTAATTGTTGTCATAATTCTTTTGAAATATCAGAAGGTAATATGTCAGGAAAAATGGTTTTGTAATTTTAATTTTTAAATCAAAAAAAACCCTCAACTTAATTGCTGAGGGTTTTTTTTGATTATAATTTAATTATTTTGATTTTGCTGTTTTTAAAGCATCGTCTAATTCTTCTTTAGTAGCTTTTACGCCTTTTTCTTTTTTAGTTTTTATCCATTGAGAAAACCAAAGTAATCCTGGTAAAGAAAGTGTTCCAAGCATACCGATTAATCCTTTGCCAAAAGTTAATATTTCATCTCCCATCAACTCTTGCATCCAAGTAATTTCTTGTAACATTTTTTCTTCAGATTCAGAAATTACACCAGCCAATCTTTTCATTCTAGCTTGCTCAGAGATTAAAATAGTTGCTTTTTTAATTTCACCTTCTGAAAGAGTTTCTTCTTTATAAAGTTCATTAGTTAAGTCATCTGCATCATTATCATCAGATTCTTCCATATAAGTCTCTTCATATGTACCACACTCTTCAGCAACTTCTTCATTTGAATCTTCTGACATAATTTCAGCTAAGATAGCTTCTAAGTTCAAATCTTCTTCATTTTGAACATCTTCATATGCCTCTTCTTCCATTTCAACTTCTTCCATATAAGTTTCAGTTTCTCCTGGAATACCAAATTCATTATCTAAATGTTCAAATTCTGCTTTATATTTTTTGCCAGCAGATTCTCCAGCATCATAAAGGCTACCAGCTTCGACTTCATTAAGTTGTGATTCTATTTCTGCAAGTTCACTTTCTAGCTGTAATTTCTTTTTAAATTTATAAGCTTCCTCTCTAATGATTTGCTTTAATTCTTCTTTAGTAATTTTCATCTTTTTTAATTTTTAAATGATTTTATAATTATAGAATCAACCTTTTTTCATTTCTGAAATGAATGCTGAAATTTCTTCTATTTGTTTTTTCAAGCTTGAATTTTCTTCTTTTAATTTGTCAATTTCATTAAGCTGGTCTTCATTAAGAATAGCCTCTTCTTTGTTTGCTTTTAATGAATCTTGAGCATTAAATTCTTTTTCTAACATTGCTATATAAGAAATGTTTGGAGTTTCTTTAAATCCAGAAACACTTTTTTTGTTATCACCAGCAAAACCAAAAGTTCCAACAAAATCTCTATTTTCGTAAAGATTTTTTAATTCATCATTTAGTTTAACTATTTTATCATGATATTCTTCTTTTTTAAGAATAAATTCAGCTTCTTCCTTAATTAGATTAAGAATGTTAGACTTGTTTAGTTTTTTTGCTTCTTTTTTCATTTCTAAATTATTAGAATTGTTATAATTTTTAAGATAAATAGTTTGAAAAAATCTTTTTTAAATTATCCATTTATTTTTTTAAATAAAAATCGTATGTTTGTTAAAACAAAATAAAAAATGAACAATAAAATTAAAGTAATAGTTCCATTTTATAATCCTGGAAAATTTTTGGACAGATGTGTAAATTCTCTTTTGACTCAAGATTATGAAAATTACGAAATCCTTTTTATTGATGACAGTTCTACAGATGGTTCATTTAGCAAAATACCAGCAGTAAAATATAAAGGAGATGATAATGGTGATTTATTAAAAGATGAAAACGGAGAACCTATAGTTGAATATAAACATCCTCTATTAGAAAAAACGAAATGTCAAAATATTTTAGCTTGGAGGTCAAGCGAAAGAATGAGTGCACTCCCAAATTTGCATAATGGTATAATGAGATTTGCTATAGACCCAGATGATATTGTTGTAATAGTAGATGGAGATGACTGGTTATTTAAAAAGGATGTATTATCATACATAAACGATTTCTACAATAAAAATCCAGAATGTTGGATGATGTATGGCAGTTCAAAATGGACTAATGGCATGAAATGTTGTGCGAGAGAATATACAGAAGATGATTTTAAAGATTTAAGAAAATCTCAATTTAAAGTTTCTCACATAAGAACTTTTAGGGCAGGTCTTTATGCTAAAATTGCAGAGCAGGATGAAAATTATTCATGTATGAAAGATTCTAATGGCAATTGGTATCAAATGACATATGATGTTGCAATGTTTATTCCAATGCTTGAAATGGCTGGGAAAGAGCATGTTTTTTATAATGAAACTCCACTTTATGTTTATAATAGAGAAAATCCTATTTCTGACGATAAAGTAAATCAGCAACTTCAGTGGAGTATACATTCAGAAATAAACAAAAAGAAGCCTTTTCAAAAAATTGAAACTTATAAAACAAATAAAAATGATTAATGGAATAGTATTTTCAAAAGATAGAGCAGCACAATTAAAACTATTTCTTGATAGTGTTGAAAAAAATGCTAATGGAGTTTTTTCTTTAAATGTTTTATATACTTATTCAAATGATGAATTTGAAAAAGGGTATAATAAATTGATGGAGCAATTCCCAGAAGTAAAATGGATTAAAGAAATAGATTTTAGAGAACAAACTTTAGCTATTTTAGAAAATTCAATATATAATTATACATCATTCTTTACTGATGATGACATAATTTATGGAAGAGTTGATGAAAATGAAATGATTTCAAAATTAGAGACAGATAATGACGCTTTTTGTTTTTCTATGAGATTAGGTTTAAATACAAACAAATGTTACACTATGAGATGTGACAATGTTATAATGCCTGATTATGAGGATGATAAATTTATAAAATGGAACTGGTCAGTTCATTATATGGATTTTGGCTATCCACTGTCAGTTGATGGACATATTTTTAAAACAAAAGAAATTCATAAACTTTCAAAAAAAGTTATGTTTCAAAATCCAAATACTTTTGAGGCGGCATTACAAATGTTTGGAAACTATCCTAAAAAAACAATGTGGTCTTACAAACAAAGTAAATTAGTAAATTCTCCTTCTAATGTTGTTCAAAGTGTATTTCCAAACAGAGAAGGTGAATTTCATGGGATTTCAGCACAAGAATTGAATGATAATTTTTTGTCTGGGAGAGAGATTAAGTTAAATAAAATAGATTTTTCTAATATTGTTGGATGTCATCAAGAATTAGAATTACCATTTGAATAAAGTTATGGCAAAACCAGTAATAGTATTTTATATATACGTTGGAAATTTAGATGAAAGAGATGTAGCCATTTATGTTGAGACAGTAAAGGAATCAACAATATATCTTGAAAATGACTATCATAGAATTGTAATTCCAACAAGAGAAGGAGAAACTAAAGTAGAAATGTTATCTCCAAACATTATTACATTAAACGACAAAGTAATACAGAAATTAAAACAATCAAGTAAAAAATTAATTTTTGAAACTGAACAGCTTTTAGATAGAATGCCTTTTTTGTCGAAACAAATATTGTTAATAGAAAAAAATTATAGTATATGAAAATAGGCTTATTAGTCATTGCAACAGGTAAATACACTCAATTTATACCTCCATTATATAAATCTGTAAAAAAACATTTTATGAAAAATCATGAAGTTAAAATGTTTGTTTTTACAGATGGTAATGTGCCAGAAAATGATGACATTATTAGAATTGAACAAGAACATTTGGGATGGCCTTACGCCACATTAAAACGTTATCATGTTTTTGATAAAAATAAAGAATTGCTATCTAACATGGATTATCTTTTTTATTGTGATGCTGATATGAGATTTGTTGAAGATGTAAACGAAGAAATACTCCCAGATACAGAAACTGAACTTGTTGGCACAGAACACCCAGGATTTTTTGGAGGAAGAAGAGGAAGTTATGAAACTAACAAAAGTTCAACAGCATATGTTTCAGAAGAAGAAGGTGAATGTTATTATGCTGGTGGATTTAATGGAGGAACTTCAGAAGCTTTTCTTGAAATGTCAAAAACAATAAAGGAAAGAGTAGATAAGGATTTAGAAAATGGAATTATTGCTGTTTGGCATGATGAAAGTCAAATGAATAGATATTTTATTGATAATCCACCAAAAAAGCTTAATCCAAGTTATTGTTATCCAGAATCTTGGCAAATACCATTTGAAAAGAAGCTTTTAGCTTTAGACAAAAATCATTCAGAAATAAGAGGTTAATGAAAGCAAATGTAAATTCTAATTTTGGCATGTCCTTGAACTATGATTTTGATAGTTCAATGCCAATAGATATTTGGGTTGATAATTTTCAAAATTTAGACAATCCAACGATTGAACAGTTTGAAGCTTCAGCAGGAAGAAGGCTTTTAAAAAAATTCTTTGTTCAAATTGAGCCAAACGAAATTATGGGTTTGAATAAACGCATTATAGACAATTGGAATCGTTTTGATTATGTGCTTACATATGAACAAGAAGTTTTAGATGCTATACCAAACGGAGTACTTTTTGAATATGGAACAAAATGGATTCATTTAGATGAATATGATTTGAATAAGCCAAAAGAGTTTTCTGTATCTACGGTTTGTGGTCACAAGACAATTACGGAGAATCATAAAATAAGACAAAAGTTGTGGTATAAACAAAATAAAATAAGCATACCGAAAAAATTCTTTTTAAGTAGATTAGGCGGTGTTGAAAATTTTGGAAATAACCCTATACTAGGAGAGCGAAAAGAACCTCTATTTGATAGTATGTTTCATATATGTATAGAAAACGTATCAAAGCAGAATTTCTTTACGGAAAAATTGATAGATTGTTTACTGTGCAAAACCATTCCTATTTATATAGGCTGTCCTAATATAGTAGAATATTTTGATGTAAATGGGATTATTATTGTAAATTCTTTTAATGAGGCAATTGAAAAGTGCAACGAACTAACTCCTGAGTTTTATGAATCCAAAAAAGATGTCATAGAGATAAATAGAAGATTGGCTATGAATTGGGTTGATTACAATGAAAGGCTTATTAATAAAATAAAAACTTTAATATGAAATTACATTTAGGATGCGGCTTTAAAAAGTTGGATGGTTTTGTAAATGTTGATATAAGACCAGAAACAGAATGTGACATTGTTGATAATGTTGCAACATTAAAAAACTTTAAAGATGAATCTGCAGAAATGATATATGCTTGTCATGTTCTTGAACATTTTAATAGAAAAACATATCTAGATGTTTTAAAAAGGTGGAATGAAATTTTAAAAAGCGGTGGAATATTGAGAATATCAGTTCCTGATTTATATAAAGTTTCGGAGTTACATTACACAAAAAGATACACTCTTAAACAATTGATGGGATTTTTATATGGAGGTCAAAATTATAATGAAAACTTTCATTATGTTGGTTTTGATTTTAATATGTTAAAAGAAGATTTAGAAGGTTTAGGATTTATAGACGTTCATATTTGGGATTGGAAAACGGTTGAACATGGTTCTATAGATGATTTTAGTCAAGCATATCTTCCACATATGGAAAAAGAAAAAGGAGTTTTAATGAGTTTAAATATTCAAGCTAAAAAAATATGAAAATTTATACAATAGGAGATTCACATTCTGATTTTTCGTTTAGAAATATTATAGAAGATAGACACAATATTGCGCCTATGACTATGCATAAAGTTAGACGTGATAAAATTAATTTTTATGATATTTTTAAAAGTAGAAATGTTGATATATCATATAACTCATTTGTTATTTTTTGTTTTGGAGAAATAGATATTAGGTGTCATATTTTTAATCAAATACAATTAAATGATTTAACAGAAGATGAAATAATAAATAGTTTAATAATTGATTATGTTAATCATATTAAAAGTCAAAAAATATTTTTTGAAAAAATTGGAATTTTAAGCATAACCCCACCTTCAAAAAAGAATAGAAATATAGAAAATATAAATTTTCCATTTCTTGGTTTAGACGAAGATAGGTCTAGATATACTATTAAGGCTAATTCTATATTAAAAGAATTATGTAAAGAAAATGATATAAATTTTATAGATATATATCAATATTATGCTGATGAAAATGGAATGTTAATAAATCATATGTCTGACGGAAGTGTTCATATTGGAAATACAGTATATGTTAAAAACGAATTAAAAAAACATATTTAATCATGGTATCAATATTATTAGCAGTTTATAATGGTGAAAAATATTTAAGACGTTCTATAGAATCGGTTTTAAATCAAACATACAAAGATTTTGAGTTATTAATAGGTTTTAATGGAACTATTGACAATAGCAAAGAAATTGTTAAAGAATTTGACGATGAAAGAATTAGAATTTTTGATTATGGTTTAGATGCTGGGAAGTCTAAAACTTTAAATAAATTATTAAAAGAAGCTAAAGGAGAATGGTTGGCAATACAAGATGATGATGATGTTTGGTTGCCAAAAAAATTAGAAATACAAATAGAACTTGCGAACACTGGATTATATGATGTAATAGGTTCTAGAATATTTTACTGTGATGAATTGGAAAAAATAACAGGTCAGCCTAATCTTTCTTTAGAACATGAAGAAATATTAAGACTTTCAATGTCTGGTGTAAATCAAGTGGCAAATACTTCAGCAATATTTAAGAAAGAAATAGCAGAAGAGGTTAATGGATGGGATGAGTCTATTGTTGGAATAGAAGATTATGATTTTTGGTTGAAACTTATGAAAAAAAGTTGTAAATTTATAAATGACAAAAAACAACTAGTTTTGCATAGAATACATAATAAAAGTAATTTTAATACAAAAAAATATGATATAAATTTTTTATTAAAAAAACACGACTTGTGTAAATATAAAATTGGTATAGTAATTTTTCATAAAAATGCTAAAAAAATATATAATGACAGATGGTTATTGAAATTTTTTGATTCAATTGTAAGTCAAACATATAAAGACTATTTTATTTACGAATTAAATTATGGAGATGATAATTATTCTTTTCTTGGAGATTACCATTTTGAAAATGGTAAATTTTACAAAATTGAAATGGATAATCATGCTCAAGCAATGAATTATATTATAGAAGAAGCATTTAAGGATGGGTGTGATTTTGTATTTAATACTAATGTAGATGATTATTATCAAGAAAACAGAATAGAAAGACAATTTGAAAAATTAAAAGAAGGTTATGATATAGTTTCATCAAACTTTTCTCATATAAAAGAAAATAATTATGAAGATGAAAGTGTTAAGGATTTTTTAATGACAAAAAAAGGAGAAATAATAGAAAATCTAAGAGTTGGTCATAATGTTATAGCTCATCCATGTGTTGCGTATAGTAAAAACTTTTGGGATAATAATAAATATAATGAGGAAGATATACCAATGGAAGATTTAAAACTTTGGCAAGATTCAATTGAAAAAGGTTTTAAATTTTATATTTGTGAAGACATTCTTCTTTATTATAGAATACATGAAAATCAAGTAACTAAACTAATAAAAAATTAAAAATGTTAATTAATTTTAGAGATATAAGAAATAAATATAAAATCAACATTAAAGGAATTTTACATGTTGGTGCACATCACGCAGAAGAAGCTGAATCATATAGAACTTGTGGTGTTGATAATGTTATATGGGTAGAAGCAGACCCAGATACATTTAATGAATTGCAAAATAAAATAAGTAACTATAAAAATCATAAATCTTACTGTTTTGCAGCATCTGATATAGATGGACAGGAAGTAGATTTTCATGTTGCAAGTAATGGAGAATCTTCTTCTATTCTTGAAATGGATAAACATAAAATTCATCATCCACACATTTCTGTTGTTAATAAAAAAACTGTTAAAACAAAAAAGATTGACACTTTCTTTAATGATGAGAAATTTAATCCATGTGATTTTAATTTTTTAAATTTAGATATTCAAGGAGCAGAACTTTTAGCTTTAAAAGGTATGGAGAATTCTTTAAATGATATAGATTATATTTATACAGAAGTTAATACTGATTATCTTTATAAGGATTGTGCAAAAATAGAAGAAATTGACTTGTATTTAAGTAAATTTGGTTTTGAAAGGGTAGAAACTAAAATGACTGAATATCAATGGGGTGATGCATTTTATATGAAAAAAAATGATTAATATTTATTTTGAATATAGAAATATGGGTCCAAAAAAAGTTATTGACAACTTTATTAGTGGACTGGAAATTTTGAAAGAAAATTACACAATTAATTCATCAGAAAATAAAAACGATGAAAAAAATGTTTTTCTTCAAAGTCATAATATGTTAAGTTTAAAAATAGAAAATTCTATAATAGGCCCAAATATATGCACTTTACCTATAGACAATAAATATGTTATGGAGCAGAAATATAAAAAAATTTTAGTTCCATCAGAATGGGTAAAAAAATTATATATGAAATGGCTCCCAGAAGAAAAAATAGAGATTTGGCCAGTAGGTATTGATACTGAATTATTTGCCGACAAATCTAATGACAAAAAAGAATTTGATTGTTTAGTATATTTTAAAAGGAGAAATGAAGAAGATTTAAAATTTGTAGAAAACTTTTTAAAAGAATCAAATCAAACATATAATGTAATAAAATACGGCCATTATAATGAGTCAAATTTTTTAGATTTAATATCGAAAAGTAAATATGGTTTTATTATAGATAATTGTGAAAGTCAAGGAATAGCAATACAAGAAATGATGAGTTGTAATTTGCCACTAATTGTTTGGGACGTAAAATATTGGAACGATAGAGGTGAAGAATATAAGGTAGAAGCAACATCAATACCTTATTTTAATTCATTATGTGGAATTTATTTTTATGAAAAAGAAGAAATTTACAGTAAGTGGAATCATTTTATTAGAAATTTGGAATCATATAAACCAAGAAATTATATATTAGAAAATTTAAATTTAGAAAAACAGTCAAAACAAATAATAAAATTATAAAAAATGAAAAATATTTTAATAACAGGAATAAATGGGTTTGTCGGTTCATCATTGGCAGAAAAAGAGTTAAATAGTGGAAATAATGTTATAGGTATAATTAGAGATAAAAATAAAAAAACTCAAAAAGATATTTTAGATAAATGTACCATAATATATGGAGACATATTAGATTCGGAATTAGTAGAAAGAATTATTTCTGATTACGAAATTGATTTAATATATCATATAGCAGCGATGTCTATAGTTAAAATAGCAAATAAAAACCCTGTAAGTTGTTATAAAAGTAATATAATTGGAACAATAAATATTTTAGATGCCATTAGAAAAATTAATCCAAACATAAAAATAATAGTTGCTTCTTCAGATAAATCATATGGGACTCACGATGTACTACCTTACACTGAAGATATGAAGTTGCAACCAGATGACCCATATTCAACATCAAAAGCCTGTGCCGACCTAATTTCTCAATCTTACTACAAAACTTATGGAATAAACGTTAATGTCATTAGATGTGCTAACATTTATGGGCCTAGAGATATGAATATTTCCAGAATAATACCAAATACAATAATACAAATACATAAAAATAACAAACCAAGAATTTACTCTGGGGTTCTAGGCTTTAAAAGAGAGTTTGTTTTTATTGATGATGTGTGTAATGCTTATAAATTGCTTTCAGAAAATGGAAAGCCTGGGGAAATTTATAACATCGGAGATAATGAATTTCATACAATAGAAGAAACAGTTTCTACAATCTCTAGTTTAATGAATTACTCTGGAGGAAGTGAAATTGTAAAAAAAGATTTTATAGAAATTCCTTTTCAATATATGTCTGCTGATAAATTAAAAAAATTAGGATGGACTAAAAAATATTCTTTTGAGGAAGGTTTAAAAAAAACTATTAATTGGTATATAAACTATTTAGGTAAATAATATGAAAAGTTTAATCATAGGTTCAAGCGGCTTTTTAGGAAAAAGGCTTTGCGATTTTCTTAAGAATAAAGGGGATGAAGTTATAGAGTTCGACATAAAAAACAACACAAAACAAGATGCTAGATTTGAAAGTTTGCCATTAGAAGGTGTTGATAGAGTTTTCTTTTTAGCTTGGGATGTTGGTGGCGCAAAATATTTATATAAAAAAGATAGTCAAATATTTCAAATGGAATGGAATAATGCAATAATGAATAATGTTTTTCCACAAATTATAAATTTGCCTTTCATTTTTATTTCAAGTCAATTATCAGAAAATGTAGATACAGTTTATGGTTCACAAAAGAGAATTGGAGAAGTTTGGACAAAACTCTCAGAAAAAGGTATAGCAGTTAGACTTTGGAATATATATGGATATAATGAAGAAGTAAGCGAAAGAAGCCATGTAATATCAGACTTTGTTTTTCAAGCAGTAAAAAATGAAAAAATTGAAATTTTAACGGATGGAAGTGAGGTTAGACAATTTATTCATATAGATGATGTTTGTGAAGCTTTATTGGCTGCATTTAATATAAAAGATAAAAGTAAAACTTATGACATATCTACTGGAGAATGGGTAGATTTATATAATATAGCAAAAATAATCCAAAAAAACACTAACTGTTCTATTATTAAAGGAAATAAAAAAGGAGAGTCTCTTATTATACAAAATAAAGAATATGTTCCAAATTGGAAGCCAAAAATATCTTTAGAAGAAGGTATAAAAAAAATGATTAAAAATTTAAATAATGAGCAAAATTAACAACTATTTACAAACTTTAAAAAATAAAGGGTTTATTCCAAATAAGATATTAGACATAGGTGCTAATGTTGGTGAGTTTTCTGAATTATGTAAAAACGTTTGGAAAGATTCTATTTTATATATGGTTGAAGCTAATAAAAATTGTGAAATTTATTTAAAAAATACTGGAAACTTGTATTTTATTGAAGTTTTATCTGATGTAGACGATAAAGAGGTTGACTTTTTCTTAACAAAAGAAAATGATATATGTACTGGCAATTCTTTATATTTAGAAAAAACAAAACATTATTCAATAGAAAATTTAATAATTGAAAAAAGAATAACAAAAACAGTTGATTCTTTATTTAAATTAGATGAATTTGATTTAATAAAATTAGATACTCAAGGTTCTGAACTTGATATTTTAAAAGGTTCAAAAAACATTTTAGAAAAAGCAAAATATGTAATAATAGAAACTTCATTAAAAGAATATAATGAAGGAGCCCCTCTTGAAGATGAGATTATTAAAAATATGAAAGAAAACAATTTTTTAAATTATGAAGTAATAGAGAATCATGTTTGGCCGCTAGAAGACGGAATTTTTAAAAAAGGAGAAATATTTCAAAGAGATTTAATTTTTTATAAAAAATGAAAAAAATAAGTACAATAACACCATGTTATAAAATGGGAAAATATCTTCCTAAATTTTTAGAAGAATTAGAAAATCAAACAATTTTCCCAAATTTTGAGTTGGTTTTAGACCACAATGACCCAGAAGATTGGGAAGTTGAATTAGTAAAAGAATACATTAACAAATATCCAGATGGAGTAATAAAGCATATAATAACAAGGCCAGTAGAACCGATTGGCACATCAATGAATAAGTGCATAAAAGAATCTTCTGGTGAATATTTAACAATATGGAATATCGATGATTTGAGAGAACCAAATTCACTTGAAAGTCAAATGAAAATTTTAGAACAAAATGATGATATTGATATTGTAAATTCTAATTATCAGGTTGTTAATTCTTTTGGCTTAAAATCTGGCAGACAAATAGACCATACAATACATCCAGATTCAGAATATAAAAGAGGTATGATTTTAGGGCCTTTTTTTATGTTCAGAAAATCTATTTGTAATAAAGCTGGATATTTTGATGAACAACTAAGGTCTGGTGCTGATTTTGATTTTGCGATAAGATTGGCATACAATGGAAAAATAAAATTTTCTGAAGGTAATACTGGGTTTTACTTAGATGAAGGAAAGGGTGCAAGTACAAGCGGAAACCTACAAGGAATAGAGAAGACTTTCATCTATAAAAGATATGGAATTGAAGATAAGATTGAAAAAGAAGATTGTAATAAATTTTTATGTGATATATTAAATTATGATATAGAAAATATTACAAATTTTGGAGAAAAGATAAATTTTAAAAATTTTATAAATTAATATTAATATGATTAGTAACGTTAAATATGGTAATGGTGACAGAAGTGAAATTTTAAACTATTTAAAATCTATAAAAGAAAATAATAAAAATTTTAAAATTATAGATATTGGAGGAACTTATGACGGATGGTCTTGGCCAGTATTAGATGCAATAGTGGATATAAATAAATGCCAAGACAATAGAGTAAAGCAATTTCAATTTAATATATGTGACCATGATTCTTGGTCTGATTTGATTGATTATGTAAAACAAAATGGTAAATTTGATTTTGCAATTTGCACTCATACATTAGAGGATTTATCAAATCCATTATTAGTTTGTCAACAAATAAGCAAAATAGCAAAATCTGGATATGTTGCTATACCAAGTAAATTTATAGAATTATCAAGACTTTCACAAACAGGATTAGAAGTTAATATAAACGGCAAAGGTTTTAGAGGCTATATTCATCATAGATGGATATTTCAAATAGAAAATAATAAGTTTATTGCTTATCCAAAATTAAATTTTTTGGATGCTGATGATTTTTTTGATTCAATAGCCAAATTAGATTTAAGCATAAGAGACTTGAATTTTATGTGGGAAAATAAATTAGAATTAAATATAATTAATAATGATTTTATGGGGCCAGGTTCTAGTGAAGTCATAAAAATGTTTAGAGATGGACTTTCAAAAAATGAAATATGAATTTAAAAGAAATAATAGATTACACAGAAAAAAATCAAGAAATCATTTGGAATAATTCTGATTTTATTTATGGTATTGATGAGGAATATAAAAAATATCTAACAAATTTTTCTTTTCCTCAAGGAAAAGTTTGTGGATACTTTACATTGATACATAATGTAATTAAAAATTTGCCAGAAGATGCCATTATTGTTGAATTGGGAAACAGAGAGGGTATGAGTACTTTGGCAATTTACGATTCATTAAAACCAAAACAAAAATTTTATACAATAGACATTGTTCAAGATTTAAGGCTTTTACCTAAAAAATTTTTTGAAGATGATAGAGTAAATATAGTATACGATAACTGTACTAATCCTAATGTATTATCTATGTTTTTAAATAATTCTATAGATTTTTTATTTTCTGACACAATTCATCATTATCATCAAATAAGTAAAGAATTTGATGTTTATAAAAATAAAATGAAAAACAATTCATTATTATTTGTTGATGACATAAAAATAAATGATAAAGGCAAATTTTTTGATGAATGGATTGGAGAAAAATATAGTTTGGATTCTTGGGCTCATGAATCTGGATTTGGATGCTTTAAAATAAAAAATTAATTATGAAAATTATAGGAATAACGCCAATAAAAAATGAATCACCATTTATAGATTCTTTTGCTTCTTCTGTAAGTAAAGTGTGTGATAAAATAATTGTTTTAGATGATGGTTCTACTGATAATTCTGTAGAATTATTAGAAAAATATAAAAATATAGAAGTTGTAAAATTAGAAAACAATGATGGCTGGAGCTCTAAAAGAGGACATCTTTTTAATTTGGCAAGAGATTGTTCAGCAACACATATTGTTAGTTTAGATGCTGATGAATCTTTCACTTCTAATGCAATTAAAAATTTTGATTTAATAACATCAAGCATTAAACCAGGAGAAAGATGTACAATGCATTGGCTTCCAATGTGGAGAAGTCTTTATGAATACAGAGACGATAATAGTGCTTGGTCTAATAGTTATAAAGATTTTATTATTTGTGATGATGGTAAAATAAATTATTCTGGAAACTGGATACATGAGCCAAGATTGCCTATAGTTAATCAAACAAAGCAAATACCTTCAAATGTTGGGGCAGTTTTTCATTTTCAATTTTCTTGCTGGGAAGCTTTTCAAATAAAGCAGTCATGGTATCGTTGTCTAGAAAGAGTTAAAAACCCCAATAAATCAACAAGTGAAATTAATAGTACATATTCCATAACTTTATATGATGGAAATTGCAAAACAACTAAAGCACCATCTGAATGGTATGAAAATGTTATATTGCCTAATATTGATGAAATTTACAAAAACAACAATTGGAGAATCAAGGAAATAAACAATTGGTTTGAAAAATATGGTGTTGATTATTTTAGAGATTTAAACATTTGGCACGTTGATGAAATTAATAATTTAAAAAATATATAATATGATTAAAGTGGCATTTATAAAATTTGGAGGATTATCAGCAGGAGGAACAGAAAGGTTTTTACACACTATAGCAGCCAATTTACCTAGAGAAGAATTTCAAGTAGATTTTTATTATTGTGATGCAGCTCCATATTTAGGTTCAACCTGGAAACATCCAGATACTGATATTTTTAGAAAAAAATATTTAGAAGATAAGAAAGTTAATTTAATAAAATTTGAAGTACAATATAAAGATGTAAGAACGGCTAATCATGATTGGGTGAATACAAATTTTTGGAACGTTTTTAATGAGGATAATTATGATGTAATTATAACTGGTAGAGCTGGTCATCCTGAATATCCATTTTATTTAATAAAAAGAACTCCAATAATAAATATATTAACATTAAATGCTGGAGTTGACAATCAAAAAAATGTATTTAAAAGCATACATATAACAAAAGAAAGCGGTAATATTTGGGTAAATTCTGGTGGAGATTCAGGCAAATTAGACATAATACCAGTTATACAAGAAATGCCAAATCCTCCTTTTTTTTGTATGAGAGACAATCTTAATATTAGAAATAAATTTGTTTTTGGTTTTCATCAAAGAAATTCCGAAGGATTATTTTCTGAAGTTCCATTGTCTGCATATAAAAAAATAGAAAATGATAACACTTGTTTTATATTGCTTGGAGGAGAAGAAAAATACGAAAATCAAGCAAAGCAATTACAGTTAAAAAATTTCATTAAATTAGAACATACTGGTAATAGTGAAATAATACATTCATTTTTAGAAACTTTAGATGTTTTTTCTCACGGAAGAAGTGATGGCGAAACTTTTGGTGCAGTTTTTACTGAAGCTATGTTTCACAAAAAACCATGTATAAGTCATAAAGCAAATTCAAATGGGCATGTAGAAGTTATAGGTGATGGAGGAATGGTTTTTGAAAGAAATGATATAGAAAGTTATTCAAAAGAAATGTTAAAATTAATGAATGACAATGAATATTATATTGAAAAATCTTTAAAAGGTTTTAATCGCTATTTGTTGAACTATTCACTGGAAAGTCAAATTGATAAATTAACAAAACTATTAAAAGAAGCAAAATTACATGGTAAATATTCTTAATAAAATATTTACTTTTTTATAATAAAAGTTATTTTTGGTTTAAAACATTTTATATGTCAAAAACAAAAATAGCATTCATAACTGGAGTTAACGGTCAAGACGGTTCATATTTGGCAGAATTACTTCTCGAAAAAGGGTACGATGTACATGGTATGATTAGACGCTCTAGTTCATTCAACACAAAAAGAATAGACCATTTAATAGATAATCATCCAAAATTTCATTTTCATTATGGTGATGTAACTGACCCTCTTGTTATATCAAATCTTATATCTAAAATACAACCAGATGAGATATATAGCTTGGCTGCGCAATCACACGTAAAAGTTTCATTTGAATTACCTTATTATACTGCACAAACAGACGCGTTAGGTACGTTAGCCATTTTAGAAGCAATGAGGAATCATTGTCCTAATGCTAAATTTTACCAAGCTTCCACATCAGAATTATATGGAGGAATGGCTTATAACATGCCAGAAAATGGTTACAATGAAGAATCTCCTTTTCATCCAAGAAGTCCGTATGGAGTAGCAAAACTTTATGGTTATTGGATTGTGAAAAATTATAGAGAGGCTTATAATTTATTTGCTTGTAATGGAATTTTGTTTAATCATGAATCTGAAAGAAGAGGAGAAACTTTTGTTACAAGAAAAATTACAATAAACCTTGCTGAAGTTGCTTGTAGAAAAAGAGATGTTTTAAAGATAGGAAATCTTGACGCAAAAAGAGACTGGGGTCATGCAAGAGATTATGTAGAAGGAATGTGGAAAATGTTACAATTAGACAAGCCAGAAGATTTTGTTTTAGCAACAAATGAAACACATTCAGTAAGAGAATTTATAGAAGAAGTTGTTCCTTATCTTGGTTTTGAAATAGTCTGGAAGGGTGAAGGTATTAATGAAAAAGGTTATGATAAATTAAGCGGAAAACTTTTAGTTGAGGTTGATGAAAAATATTTTAGACCTTCAGAAGTAGAAGTTTTGCTAGGAGACTATTCAAAAGCTAAACAAAAACTTGATTGGCAACCAAAAATAGATTTTAAAGAGCTTGCCGCACTAATGATTAGAAGCGACAAAGAAAAATTAGAAAAAAAGGGATATCAATTTTATGCAAGTGCAAAACAATAAAAAAGTAATAGTAACAGGGGCTAGTGGGTTATTGGGCTCTGCAATAAAAAGACAACTAAATAATGATAATAGTCATGAGTTTTTGTCAAGTAGAGATTGTAATCTTTTAAATATAAATTCTGTACGGAGGTGTTTTGAAGATGGTATAGAAAATGAATATAACACAATAATACATTGTGCAGCAAAAGTTGGTGGAGTAAAAGCCAACATGGATAATAATGAATTGTTTTTTAATGAAAATTTAGAAATTAACAATAATTTATTAGAAGTTGCTTACAGAGCAAAATATAAAAATTTTGTTTCTATATTGTCTACATGTGTATTTCCAGATAAAATAGATTATCCATTAACTGCAGATAAAATAGACCAAGGACCTCCTCATAATTCTAATTATGGTTATTCTTATGCTAAAAGATTACTAGGTTATCAAACTAAAATATATGGAAAGATGATTCCAGATTCCAATTGGATTTCAATTATTCCAACTAATATTTATGGTCCAAATGATAATTTTAATTTAGAAGATAGTCATTTAGTGCCAGCTTTAATTAGGAAAGGATATGAGGCAAGTTTGTCAGGTAAAGATTTTGAAGTTTGGGGAGACGGAACACCTTTAAGACAATTTATATATTCAGAAGATTTAGCAAAAGTTATATTATGGGCAATAGATAATTGGAAAAGTGATATGCCTTTTATGGCAGTGAACGAAACTGAACATTCAATCAAAGAAATTGTCGATATTATTGCAAGAAGATTTAATATTTCTGAAGACAGAATAAAATATGACATAACAAAACCTAAAGGCCAATTTAGAAAACCAGCAAAAAGCGATATTCCAAAAGAATTTGTTTTTACGCCATTAGAAGATGGTATAAATAAAACTATTGATTGGTTTATTGAAAATTATAAAACAGCTAGAAAATAAATAAATTATGAAAATTAAAGAATTGTTAGATGTAATAGCTCCATATAAAGCTCCATCAAATAAAGAGGAAAATTTAATAAACATATTAAATTCATCAAGTAATTTTGATTTTAATTATAGAGAAAATATAATGAATCATAGTTTGATTAGAACAAATTTGTCAAAAATTAAAGAATGTGAAGAGTTTGAGGATTGTGAAATTTTTATTGTATCTAGACCTTTACTTGAAGATAAAGAAGGAAGTCCTTTACAGGTTTTAACTTTATTTTTACAAGAAGGTTTAAAATTTAAAGATAGATGTTACTTATATTCTATTCAAAATTCTGAACAAGGAGTTATAGTAAGAGGCTTATTCGAATCATGGGAAATAAATGGAGAAATTAAAAACAATAATACCTATGATGTTGACATGGACTCTGAACCAAAATATGGAATGGTTTTTTATATGACAAAAGAAGAAGGAAATGAGGAAGGTTTGTTAAATATGAAAATGAATAGTAAAGCTATACCGATTGATTTACAAGAAGCATATTATGAAAAATTTGGAAAAAACAATTTTAATGTAACTGAAGAAATGATTAATGAATTTTTAAAAGAAAATAAATAAAATATTATGACAAAAATTATATCAGCATTCCCAGGTACTGGAAAAAGTTTTTATCACAAAAAATTTCCAAATGATACACTTGATAGTGATTCAAGTAATTTTAGTTGGATTAAAGATGAAGTTGGCAATAACACAAAAGAAAGAAATCCAGAGTTCCCTAAAAATTATATAGAACATATAAAATCAAATATTGGAAAATATAAATACATATTTGTTTCATCACACAAAGAGGTTAGAGACGCTTTGCTTGAAAGTTTTATTTTCTTCTACATAGTTTACCCAGACAAAGGCAGAAAAGAAGAATTCATTAAAAGATACAAAGAAAGAGGTAATCCAGAAGGGTTTATTAAACTTGTAAGTGATAATTGGGAAAGTTGGATAAACGAATTGAGTTCATTAGATAAAGGATGTGAAAAAATTTGTATGGTATTAGATAATCTGGAAGATGAATTAAACCATTTAGAAAGAATTGAATATGGTGAAGTTTTAGATTAAAAAAATCACACATTACACAAATGGATAGTAAAGTAAAAAACATTTTAGTAACTGGTGGTCTTGGTTATATAGGAAGCAATACGATTGTTAGTCTTATTAAAAATGGTTATAAACCTATAATTATAGACAATCTTTCTAATGGTATTTATAGTAGACTTAAAGACATAGAAAAAATAACTGGTCAAAAAGTAACTTATTTTTATGGAGACATAACAGACGAAAGTGATAAAAATAATGTTGCATATATAATGAAAAACTATCCTATATATGCAGTAATTCATTTCGCAGCACATAAATCTGTTAATGAATCAGTAAAAAATCCATTAAAATATTATGACAATAATGTAAATAATACAATTTCATTATTGAAATTCATGAAACAATTTGGAGTTAAAAACATTATATTTTCATCTTCTTGTACTGTATATGGAGAGCCAAATAGTTATCCAGTAAATGAATTGATGCCAACAAAAAAAGCAGAATCTCCTTATGGTGAAACTAAACAAATTTGTGAAAACATTTTAAATAATACATCAAAAGTTGATGGTATAAATGTGGTTTCTCTTAGATATTTTAATCCGATAGGTTCACATGAAAGTGGACTGTTGTCTGATGAACCAAAAGGAGTACCAGAAAATTTAATGCCTTATATACTAAAAACAATAAAAGGAGAATTTGAGCATTTAAGAGTTTTTGGAAATGATTATGATACTCCAGATGGAACAGCAATAAGGGACTATATAGACATAATGGATTTGGCTGACGCTCATACTTCAGCTTTGTCAATAGTTGAAAATAATAATTATCAAGTAGTTAATGTTGGTTCTGGAAATGGTTATTCTGTTCTAGAAATAATTAATGCCTTTAAAGATTTGGGAGTCGAAGTTCCTTATAAGTTTTACCCAAGAAGAGAAGGTGATATACAAAAAATATATGGAGATATATCAAAAGCAAAAGACGTTATGAGTTGGTCTCCAAAAAGAACAATTATTGATAGTGTAAATTCAATTTTATCTTCATTAAAATAATTTTATCTAAAAAATCTTGTTTTTATAAATCTTTTTACCTTTATTTGCTCATAAATAATTTATATTTTTAAATTTATGAAGTTTAAAGAGATGTCAGATAAAGACAAGAAAAAGTTTGTTCAAATTTATAAAAACAAAAAAATTTCTTGGGACGAAAGAATGAAGCTCTTAATGAAATTAACCAACAAATCAGAAAGAACCGTTAGAAAGTGGGCTTCTGAAAAATTGGAATTGAGCGAAAAAGAAGAGCAAATACCACAACAATACGAAGAAGCTAAAAAGAGAGTTTTTAATGAAAATAAAAAAAGATTCATTATAACTTGGGCTCAAAACAATACTCCAGTACATAGAAAATTCTTTTATAATTTAACACAATACGCAAAGCATATTGATGCAGATATACACGTTATAGCTGGAAGATATAAAAATCCAACATCAATTTGGACTATAGACCAACAAGCTGAAGAAAGATGGTCTGTAATAGTTACTCCTTATTTGGATGCAAATAGACATGATATTCATAAGTTTGTTTCTATTATGTCTGACGTTAAAATACATCCAACAGCAGTTAATCCTATGACTGGAATGCATTCTATGTCAGGTGTAAATTCTTGTATTTTTGGCTCACCTAAAATGCAACTACAAATGATACCAGTATTAGAAGGTGATAAACCAAAAATGATGTTAACAACTGGAGCTTGTACTGTCAAAAATTATACAGATTCTAAAGCTGGTAAAAAAGGAGAATTTCATCACGTTTTAGGATTTGCTGTAGTTGAAATAAAAGATGAAGAAACTTTTTATGTCAGACAAGTTTCTGCAGAGGATAATGGTGATTTTTGTGATTTATATAATGAAGTAAATTTTATAGGAGAAGATGAATATCCTTGGGAGACAGAAAATGAAGAATTTTATAAACCTTTAGAACTTAAAGGTGATTGTAAAATTAATAATTTAAATAATATTGAAGCATGTGTTTTGGGAGATTTACATTGGGGACATCATGACCCAGAAGTAATCAGTAAAACACATGAATTATTAACAAAGCTAGAACCAGAACACGTTGTGCTGCATGACGTTTTTGATGGTTACTCAATATCTCATCACACAATGAAAGACCCTTTTATGCAATATGCGAAAGAGGTAAACAATATGAATTGTTTGAAAAAAGAGGTTGATGAAATGCTTGAAGGTCTTTCTGAATTTGAAAATTATAAAAATGTAGTAATAGTCAGAAGTAATCACGATGACTTTTTAGATAGGTGGGTAAAAAATGAAGATTGGAAAAAACAGCCCACACCAAAAAATTCTCCTCTTTATATGGAGTATTCAGCAATGTTGTTAAGACAGTACGCAAATAGCCTAAGTGATGTAAAAGGCATAATCCCAGAAATAATAACAAATAGATTTCCTAATTTTAAAACTTTAGGCAGAAGAGATTCTTATAAAGTGTTAGGATGGGAGTTAGGACAACATGGTGATATTGGCTCAAATGGAACTAGAGGTTCATTGTTACAAATGAGAACATTAAACACAAAGATAGTTGTTGGACATTATCATTCTCCAGGAAGAATGGATGGAGCATTATCTGTAGGAACATCAACTCATAGAAGAGTTGGATACAATATGGGCCCAAGCTCTTGGTTACAATCTCATGTTATAATTCACAAAAACGCAAAATCACAACACATAAACTTTATAAAAGATAAAGAAGGAATAATTGGTTATACAACATTTTAAAATTATAAAATATGAAATTAACAAAAAAAGAACAGCACTTAATAGATAACGGAAGGTCTTTGCAAACAATTCAATTCTGTAAAGAATGCGGAGTAAAAATGGATAATTTAGTTTGGTTCGTTGATAGGATTGAAAAAGACAATTTTAAAATCAATTCACATAATTCAAAAGAAAAAATAAAAATTCTTTTAGAGTTATTCAAAAGAACTAAAGGCTATAAAGAAAAATTTAATAATATTTTTGATGCAATAGAATATGCAGAAAAAAATATTGAATATGAAAGTAGTGTAAATTCAAGGATTCTACATAAATTTTCAGATGGGCATTATTTTATAAACTTGACAGAAAAGGAGTTGGGATTTGAGGCTTTTCAAATGAGTAATTGTGTTTCTGAGATGTCATATTCTTTAAGAAATAAAATTAAAGCCTTAATAGCATTAAAAGATAGTAAACACAAAACTGTTTGTCACATTGAAATTGATAGGGCTGGTACACTATGTCAGCATTATCAAAAAGCGAATATGCCAGTAAGTTTTAAACGTTGGGAATATATAAATGAGTTTTTTAAAAAATATGAAGATAAAGAATTTTATCAAAAAATAAAAAATAGTAATCTTCAAAATTTATACTCAATAAACAGAAGTAACTTTAATAATTTGCCAACAATAAACTCAATTTTTCCTACAAAATATTCAACTTCTATATTTGATTCTGAAAATAAAGAATTTAGTTCTTTTATATTTTTGAAAGAATACTCAAATACAAACACATATAAGTTTGACAAAAATAAAAGAATGAACATAAAAGAGATAGAAGAAGAATTAAATAATTTCAAAAATTATATTAATAAATCTTTAGACGAAATTATTTTATCAATAAAAAATACCAAAGAAAATTATTTTGTATTGTCTGATGAAATAATTAAAAAGATTTATGGAAAAATATTTTTTGACAAAAATGAAAAAATAGAATTTATCATAAATTCAGAAAAATATCCAATGATTTTAATGGAAGAAGAGGGTCTAGATTTTCCAATCCCAATTCCAGTTGAAGACCGAAGGTTTGGCGTAGAAGCGACTGAAGTTTTAGCTGAGGATAATGAAACTTTAAGAGATGTAAGAGATGTTTTTATTGCTATGAGGCGTAATGCTGAAAATATAATTCAACAAGAAGAAGATAATATTGTAGAAAAAGAATATGAAGATAGTTGTATTAATGAAGAATATGAATGCGAGGCCCCAGAAGAAATCTGTCAAGTTTTGCAATCTTATGAAATAAACATAGAAGATTTACCAAAACTCCCATAAAATTAATTTTTTTTTTGAAATTATTAAAAATAGTTATACATTTGTATTATTAAAAACAAAACATTATGTCTGAATTAAAAGTTATAGAAAAAGAATTCAAAATCCTTGAAGTAGGAAAAAAGAACAAAAATCACAGAACTTATCCATTTTCTGTAGTAAACAGTTGGCTTGAAATGGAAAAAAACAATGAAAACAATTTGTTTGAATTGGAATATGCAATTGATGAAATTGATGAAAATGGAGAAGTGATTGAAAGAGATGTTTTAAATGAGTTCATTGTTAGCTCTCTAAGTTGCGGTGTAGTTTCTAATCTTAGAATAGATGACAATGTTCTTTATGCGACAGTGAAATTTAAATTACCAGAATATTGCAATAATCTAACAGAAGAAATTTACAAAAACGATTCTGTTTTAGATACTTATTCTGTTGTTCCAAAAGGAAAAGGTTCTGTAAAATCACAAACAGTTCAAGATGATTATGAACTTTATGGTTTTAATCTTATTCTAAAAGAAGATTCTGCTTTCGAATATGATGAAGAAGAAGAAAACGTTGCTGTAAATTAATAAAAAGCCTCTGAAAAGAGGCTTTTTTATTTACATTTTATTTTTATTATATAAATTATATACAAAAATAAAATTATGTCAAAATCAAAAAAAGTTTTAGCAATAAGTATTGATGGTGTAATTAGAGATTTATATTCTCAATTTGACACTTGGTACAGAAAAGCATTTATTAAAAATGATTCACTAGTTCAAATGGATGAAAATTTTAATTATCTAGAAAGTCCAGAAGAAACTGAGGATGATTTTTTTGCAATACAAAAAATTATTGATGAAAAAATAAATTTACCTTTAGATACTTTTGATTTATTAAATCATTACCAATTTGAAAACAGAGAAGAATTAGAAAGTTTTTTATATAACGATTATTCTTTTCAAATTTTTGCATCAGCAAGTGCATTTCCAAAAACAATGGATTCAGTAAACTTTTTACAAATTTTTGGAGATTCAACAAATCTTTTTGATGTTGTTCTTTTTGCAAAATGTAAAGACAGTTCAATTGTTTCTACATATCATTTTCTAGCAAAACATGCTTGTAAAATAAGAAACATTAAATTTATAAAAGAATATGAAGAAGTTTGGGATTTTGCCGATGTTGTAATATCTGATTGTCCAGAAGTTTTTGAGACAAAAAAAGATAAACAAAAATCAATAAAAATTAACCATCTTTACAATGAATATTCAGAAGCTGATTACTCATTTAATTCTTTAAATGAGATTAAAAATGAAAAGTTCATAAGAGAACTATTTATTTAATTTAATTTTTTTTCTAAAAGCCTCTAAAATTTAGGGGCTTTTTTTTTGTTATCATTTACTTTTTGAAAAACATTATTATTTTTAAATAAAAAAATAATTTAATATGGAAGAAATGGTTTCTCAAGAAGTTTCTCAAGAAGAAGCAAAAAAACAAAGAGAAGAAATTATAAATGGTGTAATTTCTAAATTAGAAAAAAAGGATTATAGTATTTACATGTATTGTCCAGCCATGAGTACGCCTAGTGGTGGTATTTCTGTTTTATTTGAACACGCAAAAACATTAAAAGATGCTGGATATAATGTTACGGTTATTTATGAACCGCAACAAAATAGTAGAGCTTCATTGGAAGCTACTAACAAAGCTAGATTAAAAGGCGCAAAACAGCCAGTCGTTATTTTTGATAAGTTCAACCCATCTTGGCTAGGAGACTTAAAAGACGAAGTCAATATGAGATGTCTTGCCGAAGGAGAACTAACTTATTCTGATGGAACAACTGAAAAGTTTGAAAGTCTTTTAATGAATCCAGAAGACATAATGGTTATTCCAGAAGGATTTCCAAATATAATGGAAAATACAGCAAATCTTTCTTGTAAAAGAGTAGTGCTTGCTCAAAGTTGGTACTATATATTGTCTGGTATGAAAGTTGGCCAAAAATGGCAACATTTTGGAATTAAAGATGTAATTTCTGTTTCAGATGGAATATCTGAATATTTAAATGCAGTAATGCCTGGGTTGACAATTAGAAATTATAAGCAAGGAATTGATAGAGAATTGTTCAATATCCCAGAAAAATTATCAGACAAAGCCCCTATGATTTCATATATGCCTGGAAGAGGTCCAGAGTCTCAAATGAAAACAAATGCAGTTATTAGAACTTTTTATGAATTTTATCCGCACTATAGATGGATTCGTTTTGCTCCGCTGCAAGGTTTGACAAAAGAAGATTTTGCAAAACAGCTTAAAAATTCTGCATTTGCATTATATACTGATGAAATTGCTGGCTTTGGTACTTTACCATTAGAAGCTATGGCTTGCGGTACTCACTTAATCGGTTGGACACCATTTGGAAGTAAAGAATATATTAATGAAAAAAATGGATTCTGGGCAGTTAATGGAGACGTATTTCAATTAGCTGAACTAATTGGAATGGCATTAGACAGATATTTTTCTGGTATGCTTGATAGTGAAGAAGTTATCAATGAATACGAGAAAACATTATCAAATTATACAAAACAAAAAGAAACAGAAACAATTTTACACATTTATAAACAAATAGAAGATGAAAGAATTAAAGAACTTGAAAACATTAGACAATAAAAATTTATTAGTCGTTTTACCAATCAATAAAATTGATAGAGAAATATTAAATGAATCTCTTTATGCATTAGCTATGCAAACAGAAGGGGCAGACGTTGTCTTGCTTGTTTCTGAAGATAATAGCGAAGAAAGTTTAAAAGAATTAGATAGAATTGCAGAGAAACCACAGAAAAGAGTTTTCGAAAAAAATGAAGACGGAACTCCTGTTGTTAATATGGTTGATTCAGAAAAAACTCTTAATTATGCAATCGAAAAAGTTAATGCAAAACAATATAGTGAAGCATTTAATTATGGCTTTAATTTAGCTTTAGAAAATGGCTACAAGTGGTTTGCTTTAGTTGAAAGTGATGATATAGTAGAAGGAAATTGGATTCATAATTTTAAGCGATATTCTGCAGAAAAAGAAGAAGTTTCAATTTTTTTACCATTAGTTAGACAAGTAACTGCTGGAAATATGACTGGTCATCTAAATGAGGCTACATGGCTTGAAGGTAGAGCAGAAGTTGCTGGACATGCAGATTTACAATTACTTATGACTTGGAATTGTCTTTCTCCTTCTGGATGTATGTTTAGAGTTGAAGATGTTAAGGAATATAGTGAAGAGAGAGATGGAAAGTATTATCCTTTCAAAGAGAATATGAATATAGCTTCTTCTTATGAATTCTTTTTAAGAATGATTTATGAGGATTTAAAAGCTTATACAATTCCGAGATATGGTTATCAAATGAGAAGGGATGTAAACAGTTTATCTTTTGATAAATTATCATCAAAAGTACCTTCAAATATTACTACTTTATCAAAAGAAAATGGAGGAATGACATCTCATGAGATAGGATTTTGGATGGAACAAGCTAAAAGTGAATATTTCATGTCTGAAGATAGAGAAATCGAATACGAAGCACCAGTTGCTTAAAAAACAAATAGCAGACCTTTGCAGAGGTCTGCTATTTTTACTTATCAAAATACCCCCAACAAATAGAGACGATAATTGTAGGGCATTTACAAATATAATAAATGCCATTAAAAAAACCAAATAATATTATGAATAATGGCAAACAAAAAATTAAAACCTTTAAAGGAATTAAAATTTGATTCTTTAGGTGAAGAATTTATATATCTACATAAAATAGTTTTAGAGGACAATCCAATGTTATCAGAAGAAGATTCTGATAATGAAGAAAATGAGTTTGAAGAAGAAGAAATAACTTTAGAATTTTTAAGAGAAGAATATTCTAGACTTGTAAACGAAGAAGAAATAGACGAAAAATATGAAAAAAAATCTGTTTATTGGACCGTCGAACAAGAAAGGGCTATAGTTGAATATGCAAGTGAAACTGACCAAAACGTAAGAAATAGAATATTTAGAAAAAAATTATACAAACCTCTAAAAAAATTAATTGAAAATATAATTTTTACATATAAACTATTTAGAACTGATGTAGAAATTAGAGAACTTCAAGAGGATTGCATGTCTTTTCTTATAACTAAAATAGATAGATATGACCCATCAAAAGGAACTAGAGCATTCGCATTTTTAGGAACAATAGCCAAGCATTATTTAATGGGAGAAAAGAAAGTATCTTATAAAAATATGCAAATAAACATAAATATAGAAGAATCTAATGCCGAAACTAGTCTGGAAGAAGAAGATGAAGAAAGAAAAGTTGATGTAGAATCTGAAAAAATTAATAGTGTTGTTTTTAGAGAAACAGTAATTAAATTAGAAAGAGAATTAGATAATCCTAAAATTCTTCCTAATGACAAAAAAGTGATGGAAGCTATAATTTACATATTTAAAAGTCACGAAGTCCTAAATATATACAATAAAAATCTTTTATATCACTTAATTAAAGAAAAGACTGATTTACAGACTAAAGACATAACATATTCATTAACAAGAATAAGAAATATGTATAAAGTTTTTAAAGAAAATTTTTTAAAAGATTTAGATTAACATTTTTTTGTTAATTATATTTATAATAAATTGACATATGGGAGATTCACCTGAAAATAAAGATTTAGAATCTATGTTTAGAGAATTATTAAATAAATCTCTTAAAAACATGGAAGAAGAAAGAGACTTGTCTCTTGAAAGATATAGGAGACAAGATGAAACAATTCTTGGTCCTGAAGATTTTGTATTGCAAGGAAAGTTTGCAGTTGATTACTTAAAGGTAGCAGCAGAACGTTCAAACGCAATGATTGGAGTGGCAAAAATGTTAAAAGATATAATCTATAAAGATGGCTCTGGTGATAATAGCAATAATATGCCTGGAGGCTTAAATGATAACTTTAAAAAAGAAATATTCAAATATCTACAAACAGGCAAAAATAAAGGTGATAGTTAAAGATGTCATTCAAAGCACCAATAAATTCAGCACTAACTGATGTGCAAAAGCAGGCTCTATCGAAATTAAATTCGCTTAGAACGTATACAACTTTGCCTCAAAATAAATTTCAAAATTTATCAAAAGAACAACAAATAAGCTCTTTTGATTTATCTGTTAAATTTTTAGATTCATTAGTTGGTCCTGGGACATCTGAAGGTGTAATGACACAATTTTTAAATAAAATATTTGCCACTGTCGGCCCAGACAATTTTTTATTAGAAGACATTATAATAAAAGGTTTAGCAGACACTTTAGATGCTAATAATATAAAGTTAGCGCCACAACCAAAAACAGCAACTACCGAAAACAATCTATCTGCCACTACTTCAAATGTTGAAAACGCAGAATTAACAGGTGAAACTTCAAATAAATCTTTTTCACAATTTGAAGTTGTAGAATATTCTTTTATTTCAAGAGAAGAAAATATAAGTGGCGCCACTTTAATAGTAGATATATCAACAAACATTCCAGACAGACTCCCAGAGTTTCAAAAAACTTATTTGCTGGATGAGAATAGTGATAAAAACGTTATTCTTACAGATTTAAAAATAACAGCAAACAATGAAGGGTTCTTTGAAAATGGAATAAAATATCCAGTTACTGGAACAAAGGTTGATGATGTAGAAATTTTAATAGGAGACCTATATGGAGAAGTTGTTGATGAAACTGGTGTTACAATACCTGGCGCAAAGGTAGAATTATTAAATTCAGATTCTAAATTAAAAATTGTTGTTGACATAAATGGTAAATACGAATTTAAAAATATAGAAGCTAAAAATTACGACGTAAAAATTTATCACGATTCTGATGCTTATGAGGAAAAAATAGTAAAAGACGTAAAAGTAAATTATAATACCAGAAACGAATTAAAATTACAAATAAATTACATTGGAAATACAATTTACTCAACTGGAGATACACAAAATAATATAAATAATTACAATGAGATAATTTATAGTTATGAATTAATAGGGCAGCCAGTTCAATATATTTTTAATGAACAAAATTTACCAACAAACGCAACATCTGATTTTATTGGAATTAGGTCTAATGTAGAAAATAATATTGATTTACAACCTATTTTATTTGAAGAGCAAATTGATAATAGTAATGAGACTTATAATGAAATAATAAATAACTATAATTCTTGGAAACAAGATTTAATTGATAATGGAAAAATAATTTCTAGTGCTTCTGGAAATACAAGATATCCATTTGTAAGTCCTAATTATGTTTTTACAATAAAAAACAATGCAAATTTACCAGAGTATTTAAAAACTGTTTCAGTTGATTCTTTATTGGAGGCTGAAGAATTATTAACAACAAACGAATTTCCAAGTACAAGAAATATAGATGGAATAGAATATCCTCCACAAGGTTCAAAATTTGTAATTAATAACTTAACTGACTCATCTGGTAATACTACTACTTCAATAGAATTTTTACCTAACCAAATTGATGTAAATTTAGATTCAGGAACTACAGTTGTAGGCACAATAAGTGAAAGTGGTCAAACTTCAGGAGATACGTCTTTTAAATTTAATGAAAGTGGAGAGTTTGATAATGTTTTATCTTTTGGGTTTAATCCAGAAGATGTTGGATTGTCAAATAAAGAATATTTAGAAAAATATTTAAGACCATCTTTAAATGTTGGTAAACGTATTTTGGCTGCACAAATAATTAAAATGATTTTTGGTCCAAAAGAAATAATGAGTAACAACGAACAAGATGCTGAAGTTCTATTAAACTCTGCTGCTTGTGGAGAGAAAATGTTTTCAGTAACCAATAATCCAAGTATAACAGAATCTGAACTAGAATTTAATAGAGTTCAACTTAAAAAACAGTTAGAATCTGGGAAAATTGAATTAACAATTTCTTGTCAAAAAGTTGAAATAAAATTACCAGAAAACTTTGAGTCTGAATTTGATTTAATCAGTTCTGAGGAATTGGGCATCCCAGAAGAAAATAGACCTAATCCAGCCAATTCATTTATATTGTTGCAAAATTATGTAACAACAGAAATGCAAAGACAAAGAAATGAAGAAGATGCAAATGCTGTTAGTAAAAGTTTTTTCCAAATTTTGATAGACAAAATTATGCAATATATAAGTGTTGCATTTGCATATAGTCCAGAAATAGGTCAAGTATTCGATTTTATAAATACTGAACTAGACAAGACTGGACAGAGCCCTTTAAATCCAAAGGAATTGTTGTCTAGTCCTTGCCAAATAACACAAGCATGTGGCTCTGGAAACAAAGAAGATTTCGAGAAAAAGTCAGCTTTTTCAAGAAGTATAATAAATTCACTTTATTCTTTGGTTTTATCTATGTTAATACAAAAATTAATAGCCGAAGCAAAAGTGCAAATTAGAAAATTGATACAAGAAAAAGCAAAAGAAAAGATTTTAAAGTTATTAAAGAGGCGTAAAAGACAATTTGAATCTTTGCAAAAAATTCAAAACGCAACCAATAAAATCGAACAATATAGAGAAGCATTTAAAAATAGTGGTATAAAAGGCGTTTTTGAATATGTTAAAAAAAATAAAGAAAAATAATAGTTATGGGATGTATAAAAGTTGATGAAAAACTACAAATATCAGACGGTTTGTCTAATTTTATATTATTTTTGTTTCAAGAAAATAAAATGAAACTTCCTAACTTTAGTCTTTTTGAAATATTATTAGCAAAGTTAAGGCCAGGATTAGATAGCGATTCTATAAGTTCTGAAGTTATTTCAAAATTTGATAAAATAGGAATACCTTCTGGCCCTCTTGAAAATGGAAAGCCAAATGTAATGGAAGAATATACAAAGGTAATGATGGATGAAATAGTTTCTGCAATACAAAATGATATGAGAGTAGATGTTGCAGTTGATACTGGCATGATAGTAACGGCTACAGGAGGAAACGCTGGTGGTCCAGTGGTTACAACTGGTAGCAATATAACTCCACATTCTGGAGCTGGTTTAGCAAGTTAAAAAAAAAGTTATGGAAGAAATAAAAAAGAAAAGTAAAACTCAATTACTCAGAGAATTACAAGATGTTGTTGATAAATTTTACGAAAAGAAAAAATTAGTAGATACAGTTCTAGATGAAATCGATGAACTAGCAAAAAAGTATCATATATTAAGAAATGAAATAAAAGGAAATTAAATGATAAACGATTTAGCTAATAGTTTAAATATAATGGGCGGTCAAGGCTCTTTTCACAGTAATGGAACTACTCGTGGTAAAATAATTTATTTAGCGAGAGTTGAATCTAATGATGATAGGTCTAATATGGGTAGAATAACAGCTTCCATAATAGATTTCAATGATAAAAATGGAGAAGAGCAACCTGGAAAAGATAGAAATGATGTTCTTCCAAAAATTGCATATCCTTTATTTCCTCATTTTGTTAATCTAATGCCAAGAATAGGAGAATTGGTTTATATAATATTAGAGAATCCAAAAGACCAATCATCAAGACGTTTTTATATTGGACCAATAAGAAGTGTAAAAAGAAGTTTTTCAGAAGAAGAGAGTACAGCTTCCGCTAACAATCTTTTTAATGAAAATAGTTATAGGGCATCAGATGCAACAAATATAAATCTGGATGACAAAAGAAATAATGCAAACAATGATTTTATTTGTTTAAGAGGAAAAAATGATGCTGATGTAACATTAAAATCAAGAGAAGTTTTAATAACTGCAGGATATTACAATAATAAAACTTATACCAAAAATACATCAACTGAATGTTTTATACAATTAAAAGATAATTTAGAAATTGTTTCCGAAAATGGCCAATTAGAAAGACCAGCATTTTCACAAGTTAACATAGTTGGTTCAAATATAAACCTAATATCATCAAACACATCTTCCAGAAAGTTTAGAGCATTAGATGAAAATGGAAATATAAATCCATCAAATATAGAATATAATACAAATCCAGACTTAAACACTTATGGCGATACAGCAAAGCAATTACATCCATTAGTATTAGGAGATGAATTAGTTAAACTTCTAAAGGTTATGATAAGATTTTGTTTAAATCATAAACATACACCACAAGATAAACCTTATGGGACAACAGAAGAAATAAATATTTTAAAAGAATATTTAGGCGTTAGTAACTCAAGTGATAATTTAAGTTCAGCAGAAGATGTTAATGCTAAAATAACAGAAATATTATCTAAAAACGTTAGAACAAGTTAATTAGTTCTAACTCTTATATCAACTTCTGGATATCTAACTTCAAACATTGAAAGTGGAGTAGAGTATATTGTATTGTCTAAATATGTTATTGCAGTTCTTCTTGTACCAGTATTTACAGAATCAGCACTTAAGAATTCAGTAAGACCGTCTGCCTGAGAAATTAATGTTGAAGAATAATTTCCTCCATCTAAATTAAAAGCTCTTATGTCTGTAACATTTATAACTCCTGGTATTTCTCTTAGGACATCAACTATTTGAGATATGTAAATATGTTGACCCATATCCCAATTATCAATATTAAAGAAATCTTTTAATTGATTTAAGGCTGTTAATTTTATTTCATTTGAATTGAAGCTTTTATCTGTAAATAAATCAACTTCAAACATTAAATTGACAAACTTAGCATTATTAATTTCTATAAAGTCATTAATCATTCTAAATTTAGATAAGTATTCTGCTAGATTATCTTTAACTAAACCAGAAGCATCAGAAGTAAGCTTTCCATTTCCATCCTTTGAAAGGACGTATAGTTGTACCTTATTATCATTTACTCTTCCATTTATTCTAAATGGCGCACCAAATTTGCCTGGCAATTGTTTTGCTCTAGCTATATAATCTTCTAAAGTTACACATCTTTCTTGTGCTGCAAAATTGCTTGATGCTGCATATCTTATTTCATCAACAGTAGGAAGACCTTTACCTCCTAATGCTGGAACTATATTTGTTCCTCTGGATGATGCTAAAACTTCATCGTTTTTAGTTGCATCTATACCATTTATAACTGCACTTATATTTGAAATACTATTTAAAACATTAGACCCTAAATTTGAAGACTCTCCTCCTCCTACTCTATATTTTATATACAAAGTTGAATTCGCTGGCAATTTTTCTCCCAAAGAAGTATTGTCAAATATTTTTTGATAATTTATTTCACCAGAATTAGTTACTGATAAATTATTTAAATATTCTTGATAAGCATCATAGTCAGGTGTACCAGAACCAAAGGTTATTTTACAAGAACCATCAGACATGAAGTCTTTTGTAAATCTTTTATTTACTTTAGTCCAACTACCGTAAGCATAACTATTTGGAGAAGAACCAGTATCTTCTAAAAATATTTCATCTTCTGCTAAATGGTCTACTTCATAAAATTTATAATTAGGATTTTTATAATCAGTATATGTTGGAGGCACAGTAATATTAGTACCAGGTATTGCTATAATATCTAAAATTTCTAAAATATTTGTTTCTGGTAAAAATATTTCTAAAAAAGGAGTATTAGCTTCTTCTTCGGTAATTACTTTTTTATATATAGTAGTTTGCCCAGCTACACAAAATTCTCTTTTTGTTATATTGTATCCTAATATGTTTTGAGAAGCGTCAAAAATAGGATTAATTATTCTGTTAGCCGCACCAGTTTCAGAGAAGTCATCAGCAAAATTAATTTGATTAAATGTCTCAAAAGTTTGATTGTTAGCCTTAAACCTAACTCCTGGCCTAAATATTGGCAAATATTGAGTGTCAGGTCCAGTCGAAATGGCTGGAACTGTTATTGTAATGTCAACTAATGTAGAAGAACCTCTAACTCCTGGAACTTTGTAACCTAAAGTTTTTGCTATTCTAATTGCCGATTCCCTTTCGCTTACTCCATCTAAAAATAATTCATTGAATCTTTTATCTGTGTAATATGATAATAAATCAGAAACATACGCAAGAAGGTCTATCAACGCCATACCAGCACTGGCCACGTTAAAGTCTTGCCATTCATTTGGGAAATAAACTTTTAAAACACTTTCAATGTCTTTTCTTATTGTCTCAAAATCTCTTTTTAAATAATCTTGTTTTTTTATTTGTGGCATATCTTATTATGGTTGTATTAAATTACCTCATTATGAAGCGGCATCATGTTCTCTTGGTATATTAAGTATTATAGAATCTTCAATCCCAAAAAAGCTATCAATTCTAAAGACTATTTCTATTGTTAATAAATTTTCTTCTTCTCTTTCAGTAAAATACATATTAGTTATTGTTATTTGAGGTATAAATTCACTAACTTTTTCTTCTATTTCTTTACTTAATTCTTGTTTTGTATATTCATCTAAAGGCTCCATAATATAATCATATATTGGTGAATATAATGTGCTTCTCATAGGCCTTTGACCTCTTCTTGTTGTTAGTAAAGAAATTAAATCAGAACGCAATGCGCTATCTGTTGTTTTTAATGTATCAAAAACACCACCTGTATTAGTTTCTTTAAAAGGAAATCTTATATTAACACCCTTAGCCATATTTCTTTTTAATATTAAATAAATAGTGTTATCAAAAAAATAAAGACTTTTTTCGTTAACTATTTACATATATAATAAATATGAAATAATATATATAATTTAAAATAAAAATAAACTATAAAAGATGGGAAGATTTAGAATATATCCTGAAAAAAGCAATACTATTGCATCTGGGTTTTATGAAAACTTTAATTCTGGCTTTAATCCAGCAGCTTTATTGTGGTATGGAGGAGAAAATACAAGAAATAGTATTTCTAGATATTTGTTGAAATTTGATTTAGCAGAATTGCAGCAAAAATTAAATTCTAAAGAGATAAATTCTGATTTTATATCTTCTTATAGATTAAAATTAAAAAACGTTGTACCAGATGATGAATTGTTAGAATCAGATTTTGAATTCAGTAAAAGAGAAAATAAAATTGCATCTTCTTTTGATTTAATTACTTTTCCAATAAACAAAGAATGGGACCAAGGAAGAGGATATGATTTAATGGGAACTCAATATGTAAAAATTTCTCAATTTTGTGACACCAATTTAACTGGTTATTCTAATTGGAATTATGCAACAAGTACAGTTTTATGGGATGAGCCTGGAATATTTTCAAACCCAACTGGTACAACTGCAGTAACACATTATTCTACTCAACATTTTGACAAAGGAGATGAAGATATTGATATGGACATAACTGACATAGTTAATGATTGGTTAAGTGGAGGTTCCATGAACAATGGTCTAGCAATAGCATACTCTTCTGATTTTGAGTCAAATACTGGTTCAACAAGATATTTGTCGAGATTTTATACGGAAAAAACAAACACATCTTTCAAACCTTATATAGAAGTTATATATGATAATCAAATAGTTAGAGATGATAGGTTGAGAGTGGCAAATAATAGAACTTCAAGACTTCTTTTAAATGTTTTTAGCGGAAATACTTCAGTAAACTATTTTTCCGCAGGAACTGTATCAATAAAAACAATTTCTAATATAGATGTTATAACTGGATTGACTCCACAACATTTAACAAAAGGAATTTATTATGTTGACATTTTAATGACTGGAGGTACAAAGAATCAAAAATATAAAGATGTTTGGCAGGGAGTTACATTTAATCCAGGAATTGACCAACAAAACTTCGAACAGCAGCTCCAGATTTTAGGTAATTACTATACAAATTTTCCAACAGAAACAAATGAATATGCAGTTAGTCTATATGGATTATCTAATAATGAAATACTAAAAAAAGGAGAATTGATAAGAATATATGCAGACACAAGAGTCGCTTATAGTACAAAGGCTCCAACTGAATATTATGGTTTAGAATATAGATTGATACAAAATGAAGTAACTGAAATAGTTCCATGGACAGCTTTCAATACTATAGTTTTAAATAATTGCAATAAAGAATATATTGATTTAGATACAAGTTGGTTACTTGATAATCAAAATTATAAAATTGAATTAAGAATTAATGAATTGGGAACAAAAAAAATAATTGATGAATTAATTTATTTTAGAGTTGAAAGTTAATAATAAAATATTGACTTTTTTAATGGTTTTAATATATTAATTGAGCAACCAAATAAATAATGATAGAAGAAGTAATAAAAATAAAATCTGGTAGAACTGTAGAAGAGTCAATTTATTTTACAAATGTTGATGCCGATACTAGTCAAATGGTTGCTGTTTTAGATGAAAAAGGCATAGAAAGAAGCACCTTTACTTCTATTTGGAAAACTATTAAAAGAAATGGAAAAAAAGCATATGCTTTAAAAGGTGAAGACGGAAATGTAGTAGAATTAATAGATAAGATAGATAACTCTTTCTATAGAAGAGATGGATATTCTTCTCAATTTATTTTCTTAAATGATAATGAAGTAGAAAATGTTGTAGAAGGCTTTTTAATAAAAAATAACGGAAGAACTATTATACCAGATAATGTAAAAAATTTTAATCAAAATAGATTTTTATTAGAAGCAAAAGCTTACTCTGGAAATTCTGCTGTTGCAAAAGTATTTTTTAATACAAAGAGTCAAGAAGATTATAATGTTGATATTTGCATACATAGAACTATTGACACTTTAGATACTTTAAGTGTAAAAAACAATCCTTTATCAGAATTTCCAAATCAAGAATCAAGCACTGGTATTGTTACTGGTACTCTGTATGCTAAACAAATAGTAAAAGATGAAAACGGAGAAAGAGTTTTAATTCCACTTTCAAATGTTCCAATAGTAATTTTTAACCCTTCAGATACTTTTCCAAACGTTTCATCTGTAGATGAAATTGGTGATAGAGTTACGTTAAATTTAATACAAAACTCAAAGCCAGAAGACTATGCTGACATAGCATCTTATGTTCTTGATGTCGGAAAAGAAAATGCCAAAAAAGAAATTGGTGAAAATAATTTAGACTTAAATTATGAAAATTTTCAACCTTTATTAAAAAGTTATAATACATTAAATATACCAGAACAGTATAAATACTCAACAATAACTAATGAAAAAGGAGAATTTATTATACACGATATACCAATAGGTAATCAAATATTAATGTTTGAAGTAGATTTACTAAAGCAAGGAATGACTAAAGATGAAGTTTCTTTAAATTTTTATCCTTATGCAACCGAAGAAGAACCAAATGTAGATAAAATACCACACTTTTATTTTAGACAAATACCAATAGGAATTACTTCTTCTTGGGGTGATTTTCAAACTGGATATACAGAAGTAAATATTACTGCCAATCTTGACATGAGAAAGTGGTCAACATTTTTTGTGTCTCCAATTTCTTTTGGTGGGAAAAATATAGAAGAATTATTTGAGACAGGTAGATTCGACCCTTTAACAATATTAGCTAGAGATATGACAAGACAAGGATATCCTTTGGCATCTGAAATTGTTGAAATTAGTGATGTTTTTGATAGAGTTCAAACTCAGAGATTGGAATGGTTTAATGAATTTAAAACAAGAAAGCCAAAGATAGAATTTAGAAACAATCAATTCCAAGCCTTCAAAGTTCCAGCAAATCTATATGACCCAAATGGTAATGCTTCAAAAAATAGCGAAAGAAGTCAAATAAGGTCATCAAATGGAGTTTGGCTTTGCTCTTACGAATTTAAATTTTTCTACAATGACGCCTTTTCTGTTTTTAGGTCAACAGGTTTCGTTAGAAGCTCATTAAATGATAATGCTAAGAGTTCTAATCATTTTGATTTAAATAGAAATTTAGGATTTGGACCAGACTCTGTTAGCGGATTGCCAGAAGACTCTTCTATAGGTAAATTTCCATACGAAAAACCTTGGACAATAAATTATCCAGAGCCATATCAAATACCATCAAGACCTTTTCAAGCAAATGAAAGTAAAAATTTTTCAAATATAGTAGAGCCTAGATATTTTGATGGAGATTCAGCTGGATTCTATTATGGTCAAGATATATCGACTGGCTATGGTGCAATGCAGGCCTTGGAAGATGGAGAAATAATATATAATAAATTTGCTCAAGCAGTAACTAACAAAACAATATATAAATATGAAAATGATGTTTCTTGGCACGAAGAATATTCTAACGGCTTTAGAAAATCACAACATTCAGGACTTTTCCCAGGAAAATCATTCAATGTATTAAATGGAGAAAAATATCAAAGAGTAGAAGCTGGATTCATGTATTGGCTTAAACCAGAAGGATGGGGAAGAATTAATGCACAAGGATGGGGAGATTTCATGTTAAGTAGTGATATAAATAGTGCATTTTCTGCTCCTCAAAATTTAATACCACCAACTTATATCCAAGCCATGAGTAGACAGGGTGAAGATTTAACTTTGAAATTAGACACTTCAATAACTCCTAAGTGGCTACAAAAAGGTTCTTTAGATATTTACAGAATAATACATGATACTCCAAAAGATGTATCTGAAAGAAGGCCACCTTTAAAGAAAAGATTCTCTGAAATAAAATTCAACTATGTTCTAGTTAACAACAAAAAGGTTAATCAACAATTAAAGCTTAAATATGGAAGTGAAAAGGACGAGATGAAGCCTGCTGCAGCTGTAATAATAGAAATAAGAAATAATGGTTCATTAAATAGTAACGTTACTGTAAATGGTGTTAAACAAATGTTAAAGCCAGCAGAAACTAAAGAATTTTCTATTTTTAGTAATTCTTCTATATTGTTAGAATCAAATTCTAATTTAAATTTAGATGAAAACTATTATGCTAATTGTAATTATACTTTTGCCTTTAAGACATCTGAAATAGAAAACGCTGGTGAAGTTAAACAAGAATTTATAACTTTTAACAAGCAAGCAGGTGCTTCTAATAGTCCAACTGTATATTATGCCATAACTAGAGTATGGACTGCTGATGGTAACATTAAAATAAAAGATGGTGAAAAAACGGAAAAAGACTCTTTTGGAAAAGAAGGAACTTATGAAGTAAATGGTTTAATATTAGAAAAGGCAACAAGAACTGATAATTGGTTGTTATATTTTGACGCATCACCTAAAGGAACTGATTCTTCTAAAGGTGGATTTAGCATTTTTAGACTTAGTTAATAATTATGAAGGATAAAAGAAAAATAGTACTTGGAATTAAAGATGTTTTACCTCAAGAAAATAATGATATTTTTTTGAATGTAGAACTTTCAATGTCTTCTGATGAATTAACAAAAGGTATTATAGATAATAATTTTAATTTAACTCAACAGTTTAATACAGAAAGAGAACAGTCTCTAAAATTTTGTTTATATGGTACATTAAATTCAATATACTCAGATGCTGATAATGTTGAAATAGAAATAAAAACAAATCATGATGATATATTAATTACACCAAGAATAGAAAGAAATGCTATTAGAAATACAGTTCATAAAATAAAAACAATACCATTATCTAAAAATAATAATTTAAGTAAAAATATATTTAAAAAAAATAAATCTTCATTTTATTTTATATTTGAATTAAGTCCTTTTTTTAATAATCAAGGAGAAACAAAATCGTTAATTTTAAATATAAATGACTCTGTAAAAAAAATATACTCAGAAATAGAAATACCTTTTTTATTTTACGATTCAAACGGAAATAAAATTCCTTATGGTACTGATACAATAGATTTTGATTTAGATGGAAATGAACAAGGAATTGAAAATGATTATCCGTTTCTATATGATACACATTGGATTAAAAGAGAATTAAATGTTGATAGACCAAGATTTTTATCATTCAGAAGAAACTTGGAAGAAAATGTTAATAATGTTACTGTAGAAGAAGAATCTGGAAATATTGATTTTATGGTTAGTCTTGATTACCCTAGTTCATATGGTAAAGAATCTGCTGAAGTTTATATAGAATCAGATGGAACAGTAGAAAATCCAAATAAAGACTATAATTTTGAGCCTCAAATATTGAAGTGGGAAAAGGGTGAACAATTTAAAACAATTTCACTTGAACTTTTAGATGATTTATTCGTTGAAAGCGCAGAAACTATTACTTTTGGTATTAGAAATTTAGAGTTTTGTGAAAAATCTGAAACAAACAATAATTTTTTAGTAAATATTAATGAGCTAGATGTTCCAATAGTTGGTGGTTTTTTAAATCCAATAAAAACATTAACAGAAAGTGCAACTACTATATCGGTATATTTAGAATTAGAAAAAGCAATGAATGTTCCAAATCAAACAGTTGACGTTGTTTTTGATAATAACTTAAGTACTGCAATATTAGGTAAAGATTTAGAGAATACTGGTACAGATGAACAGCCAGAATTTAGAAAGACAATATCATTTACTCAAGGTTCAAGCATAGCTAGTTTTGATATACAAATATTTGACGATTTTGATTATGAGTTTGAAAAAACTGCAATTTTTTACTTAGAAAATCCAAGTCAAAACTTTAAAATAGATGAAATAAAAAATAAGTTTATTTTAAACATACAAGACAGTATGATTCCAAAATATTCTACTTATATAATAGACAATAATGAACAGAAAGGTCAAGGTATTTTTAGACTAGATGTTGCTGCTACATCTAGCATACCTATAAATTTTGGATACAATCAAGAATCAATAAATTCTTCAAACCCACCAAGCCCATATTATATAACTTCAAATTTTAAGTATAATATAAAAATAATAAATAAAGGAGTTAATATAATTTATGAAGATAAGTTAGTAGGTTTTAATGGAATAGTTTTAGAAAAAGAATTTGAAAATGGATACACTCCTTTTTATATAGATTTGCCTTCTAATGACAATTTTGATTCATTAAATAAGAGATACCAGAACACAAAATATGAAATAATATTTTCAGAAATAGAAAACACTTTATCTTCAGATAATAATTATTTACAAAATTTTTCAAGCAGTATTGTAGATGACTTTAATTTAAACATACAATCTCTACCGTCTTCTGATATTATTGGAGAGAATAAATATTATCTAGTTACAAATTTGAGTAACGCCTTTACTAGATTGACTATAAATAATGATTATCAAGAAGAAAATAGTGAGTCACCACTTTATTTGTGTAATAACAACTTGGGCAATAATACTTTATCGTTTAAGTTTAATGGTTTGTTATTATTTAATAATGGATACAGGCAGCTACAAAACTATCAAGCAAATCAATTTTTGTCATTATTATCTTCTAATTTTAGCAATAACACAACTCAAATAATAGAATCAAAATTTGAATCAGAACCAGTAACTTATACATATTGTGATATTAATAATTCATTAAATCCAATATTGCCGCCAGTTGAACCATTATAATTTGTGTAATATATTTATATAATATGGAAGATGTTAAAAAATATCAAATAAGATTAAATAAAATAGGAGAAAGTTCTATAGTAAGAAGTGACGGTGTAATTGCAAATACTTATGATAAAGATTTTTATATAACAGTTTCTATATTTAAGAAAAATAAAGTTGAAGGCTATGTTAATGTTGATGTTGACCCATTAAGATTAGTTGTTGAAAGACAATTTATAAACCCATACTTTATTGAGCTTGGTTTTTTTGAAGATATAGATTCAGTTTTATCACAAAACTCTAATAATAATAATTCTGTTCAAGAAAAGGCAGAAAAATATGGAATAACAATTAATAGATAAAAATGTTAAAATTTAAAATAGTTTTAAAGCCTTCTTTTGCTGCTGCACAAAATGTAGAAAGTAGATTGTTAAATTTTAATAATTATTTAGTTTACAATAATTCTATAATAGAAACAAATTCTCTTGTTAATGAAAATAATGTTGTTGAATTTTTAAATAACCCAAACAATCAATCAGTTGTTTCCAGATTCAAAGATTATTTAAGCGCCTTTACTGATAGTGTTGAGTTTAATGAAATTTATTATAAACCAAATAAAGTCGCTCCTATATTAAATGATTTTTATAATGAAGTTATAAGATTTAATTCTGAGCCAAATCCAATTTTAATAGGAGACGCATTAGAAAATACTTCTAGAATAGATTTTACTGACAACAATTTTAATTTAATTGAAGGAAATAGAAGAGATTATATAAATATAACAGATTTAATAGAGGTTGTTGACGAGGATAATAATCAAAATTATTATATAAATTTTAAAATAGAATCAAATCAAAAACAAATTGATGTTGAAGATTATTCTAAATACATAAAAGACACAAATGAAAATGGAATAACATTAAAAAATTTATTTGTAAATTTAAACAAAAAAACAAACCCATTTGAATTTTGGAACAACAATAGATTAATTGTTTAAAAATAATTTTAATTGATTATATTTATAATTAAATAAAAAAGAATTATGAGTGTTGGTATATATGGTACTAAAAAATTAGCAGACGTTACAGCATCAGATGTTGATGTTCTATATGCGTATAGTCCAAGTAGAGAGGATTTGGGAGAAGTTACATTTAAGCCTCTTTTTAATTCAATTTCAGAAGCCGATTTATTAAAAATGCTTGGAGCTGATGGCATGTATAAATTAAGATTACCAGCAAATACTTTTAATCAAATTGGTTTTTATTCAGTTCTTATAAAGCCTAAAACTTTTCAAGTAACAATTAGAGACTGTTCTTATGTTGTAACTGAAGATGAAAATGGTGTACAACTTTCTAAAAAAGGTATAATAATACCAGCAGCTCAATTTAGAGGTACAAATTCTTTAGTTGGATGGTCAATTGAGTATTTTGATAGAGATGGTTTAAAGGTAAAAAATCTAAACAGAATAGTTACTAGTAGTGACCTTGTAAGTCCAGCTGTAAATACAACAACTGTAAATAGAGGGGCGACTACATATGTTCTTGACTCTACAGGAAGTAATTTATTTTTAACAGTAACTCCAGATGAAGGAAGTTTAGTGTCTGGTGAAGGTATTCCAGATATAGGATATGCTGGACAAAACATATTAATGACTAACACTTACTTTGACCCAGTTCATATAGAAGTAGAAATGGTAGAACATGATATAAAAACCCTTTCTTATGCTCTATATGGAAATACAACAAGAGATAATGAGACTGGAATATTAACTTATTTTGACGAAAATAATAATGTTTATAGACAATATAATTTATATACAAGAAAAAAACAATTTAGTCAAGGAAGTATAGATATAAGAGAAAAAAGGAATACAATTAATAATAATCAAAATTTTGATTCAATAACTCAAGGTATACCTGGTTAAATTCTTTATAAACATTTGAAAACATATATTTTTTTCGTATATTTGTTATATGAAAAAAATATTATTCATAACACCACATTTATCTACTGGCGGAGCTCCACAATTTACTTTAAGTAAAATAGAAATGCTTAGAGACGAATATGAAATTATGTGTATTGAGCATGATTTCGTTGCTCCTGAATTCGTTGTACAAAGAAATAAAATTTCATCTATATTAGGAAATAAATTTATATCTTTAGGAGAAAATAAATTTGATTTGATTGATATTATAGAAGATTTCCAACCAGACATAATATCCATGGAAGAGTTTCCTGAATTTTTCATGAATGACTCATTAACTGAAAAAATTTACAAAAATGATAGGAAATATGTAATATACGAAACAACTCATGATTCTTCTTTTAATCCTGAACATAAAAGATGGCTTCCTGATAGTTTTATCTTTGTTTCTATTTTTAACGCTCTTAGATATTTAAATTTTGATATTCCATATAATATAATTGAATATCCTGTAAATTTTAGAAACAAAAATCCTTATGCTAAAGATAAGTTGTCATTTGATAAAAGCTGGAAGCATGTTGTAAATGTTGGATTGTTTACTCCAAGAAAAAACCAAAAATATATTTTTGAGTTAGCTAAAAAGTTAGAAGACTTTAAAATTAAATTTCATTTTATAGGAAATCAAGCTGATAATTTTGCAGATTATTGGAAGCCGTTAATGACAAATAAACCAGAAAATTGTATTGTTTGGGGTGAAAGGTCAGATGTAAATGACTTTTTAGAAGCTAGTGATTTATTTTTATTTACTTCAAGAGGAGATAAAAATAATAAAGAATTAAACCCTATAGCTATAAAAGAGGCTCTAGAATATAATATGCCAATGATGATGTTTAATCTTGATGTCTATTGTGGCAAATATGATAACTATGAAAATATAACGTTCTTAAGTGGTGACTTAGATGAGGATGCACAAAAAATTATTAAATTATTTAAATTAGAAAATATGAATGGCTTATTTAGTACTGCTTACGAGCGAGATGAAAATAAAATAACAATAAACTATCATGGAGAAACTCCAATAAAATTGAATGTTTCTGTGAAATGTATGACTTCTGGAGCACCGATGTATTGGTTCGAATTTCAAGCTTCAAAAGATACTGGTTGGTTTATTATCCCAATCCCAGCTCACATCTTTAAATTTTATCAAAACCCAAACTTTAGAGGTTTTTTACTTGATTTCTATGATGAAAACAATAATCTAAAGCACTCGGAGACAATTGTTGTAAACGATATACTACCAAGACTTGCTCCTATAAGTTTTATGCCATTTGATTGTAGCTATAGAAATTATATAGAGTTTTTTGCGGATGATATTTACGGTGGTTTCAATCTTAATGATTTAGATTTAGTGTTGGATATTGGGGCAAATATCGGTTTATTTGCAAAGTATATGTACAGCAAAAATGCAAAGAAAGTTATATTAGTAGAAGCAAATCCACTCATAAAGAAGAGTATAGAGACTGTTATGGGTTCAGATTTAGAGAGGTCTCCTGTATATTTAGCTCCGCTGTTTGAGGAAAAGAAAATTGTAAATTTCAATTATTCAAGTTCAAATTCAACAATAGGCACAATAGTGATGGATTCTAGTGTAAGTGGCTATGAAGAATTAGACTCAACAATGGAACTTGAAACAGTTACAATGAATGAAATTGTAGCAGAAAACAATATTGAAAGAATATCATTATTTAAATGTGATATTGAAGGAGGGGAATATGATTTAATTAAATCCTTAACTCCTGAACATATGAATATTATTGATAAATTTTTAATAGAATTCCACCAAAACAAAGGTCAACTTAGAGATATGGTAGATAAGCTTGAATCTTATGGTTTTGAATGTGAATTCTATAAATTAGATATGGCAAATAAATTAAAAGTTGATATTAATTGTGAACACGGAGTTCTTGTTACAAAAAGAAAAAAATAATGGAGCAGATAGAAAAAGATATAATTATAAATTATAACATTAAAAATGTTTGTCATATAGGAGCTTGTATTGGACAAGAATCTAGTTCATATGATACTTTGGGTGTTGAGAAAGTTGTGTGGGTTGAGGGAAACTATAATTTATTAAATAGACTTATTAAAAATACTTCAAAATTTAATTTTGAAAATGTTTATATACCTTTAGTTCTTTCTGATTCAAATGACCAATTAGTAGTTTTTAATATTACAAATAATGAAGAAAGTTCTTCTTTTATGGATATTGGCAAAAAATGCATTGAATCATATCCAGAAATATGTGTTACCGATAAAATGTTTTCTATAGCAAAAAGGTTTGATGAATATATAAAAAAGCAAAATGATTTTTATTGGAATGAAATAGATATGCTTGTTTTAGATTGTCAAGGTGCCGATTTGAAAATTTTAAATGGTATGGGCGATTTATTAAAAAGTCAAAATTTAAAAGTTATTAAGGTTGAAATAAATTTTGGAGAAATGTATGTGGGAAATCCTACAGAACAAGAAATTAGTGATTATTTAAAAGAATTTGGATTCCACAAAGAATATTGGTTTGTTGTTAATGGAGGTTCTTGGGGCGACAATTATTATATAAAGTCTACCGAAAAAATAATTTATTCTCAAAATGAAGAACAAGAAATAATAGAAAAATATTTTGAAAATCAAGACTCATCTAAATTAAGATTTTTAGACATTGGAGCTAATGATGGAATTTCTTTTAGTAATACATACAGTTTGTCACTAAATGGTTGGTCTGGAGTCTGCCTTGAACCTAGCGTTAAAGCATTTAATAAACTAAAAGACAATTACATTAATAATGAAAAAATATTACTGTGTAATTATGGAATATCTGATATAACAGGTAAATTAAAATTTTACGAAAGCGGAGACTGGGTTAACAGTGAAGCTCCAGCATCAATTCTATCAACTCTAATTTCTGATGAAAGGAATAGATTTACAGGCATGAATTGGACTGAAGTTTTTTGTGACTTCTATACTTTTAGTGATTTTATAAAAAAAGAAAATTTAGAAGAATATAATTTTGATTTTATAAATATTGATTGTGAAGGTTATGATTTTATAGTTTTAAAACAAATAGATTTAATAAAATTTAATGTTAAATTAATTTGTATTGAATTCATAGATGAAAATACTGAGTTACAAATTATTTCATACCTAAAAGATATGAATTTTAAATTACTTCATAAAACTATAGATAATTTAATTTTTTGTAAGAATTAAAAATATTTAACAATTTTTAATATTATGGCAAACGGAGTACATAAAATAACAGAAGAATTCGAAAAAGCTTTAAGCGATTATACTGGAGCACCTTATGTTATCGCTCTTGATAATATGAGTAACGCATTATTTTTGGCACTTTATTACGAGAAGATAAAAGACCAAGAAATTGAAATACCATCAAGAACATACCCTTCTGTTCCTTGCGAAATAATACATGCAGGAGGAAAAGTAAAATTTATAAAAACAAATAAAAAAACAATAAAAGGAGCTTATCAACTTAAGCCAACAAAAGTTTGGGATTCTGCACTTAGATTTACTGCAGACATGTACATAAAAGGAACTCATATGTGTATATCTTTTACAGGTCCATATAAGCATTTAAAATTATCAAAAGGAGGTGCAATACTAACAGATGACTATGAAGCATATCTATGGTTCAAAAGAGCAAGGTTTAGCGGTAGAAGGGAGTGTTCTTATCATGATGATTATTTTGATATGCTAGGATGGAACTTTTACATGATTCCAGAGTTGGCCGCAAGAGGTCTACATATGATGCCTCAATTTTATAATTTAGACGGTTCAAAAAAACAAATGGAAGACTTAGAATTGCCATATCCAGATTTATCAAAATATGAAATTTATAAACAATGAAAGCATTAATAGGAAACGGAGGTCATGCTAGAGAAGTTATAGCTCAGATGAACTTAAAAACAATGATTAGATTTGTTGATGATGAATATTGGGATAATTCGGATTCAAACGTTAAACCATTGTCTGAATTTGACCCAAATAAATATACAATAATGATAGCTGTTGGAGATTCAGAAGATAGAAAAAAAATTTTTGACAAACTACCAAAAGAAACTAAATTTTTTACTTTTATACATCCAAGCGCACAAATATTTGGACAAGATTTTAAGGTAGGAGAAGGAAGTTTCATTGGAGCTAACAGTATGATAACTTGTAATGTAAACATAGGTAAACATGCAATATTGAACAGAGGAGTTCAAATAGGTCATGACTCTAAAATAGGAGATTTTTTTAGCGCCATGCCAGGGTCAATAGTTTCTGGGAATGTTGAAATTGGCAATTATGTATATTTAGGCTCAAATTCAGTCATAAAAGAAAAAGTTTCAATTAAAGATAATATAACAGTAGGAGCTTTAGCATGCTTAGTTAAAGATGCTATTAAATCAGGAATTTACGTAGGTGTGCCAGCAAAAATAAAATAAATAATTATGATTCTAAATAAAACAGTATCACTTTCAATAACTTCATGTAAAAGATTACCTCTACTTAAAAGAGTGCTTAAGTCTTTCGTTGTTTTTTGTAGAGATTTAGATGAGATAGACAATGTAATATTTTTTGATGATTCTTCAAAAGAAGAAGATAAATTAGAAATGGAAAAATTATTAAAAGAACTATTTCCAGAAAAAAACTTAATAATAGAACATTTTTATCAAGACACATTCCCAGATTCTTATAGACATTCAAGAATATTAAATAGATGGAGAGAAGTTTTGGATGAAACAAATACAGATTTTTGTTTTCATCTTGAAGACGATTATTTGTTTGTTGATTTTTTTGATATAGAAACTGGTATTAGAGTTTTAAATTTTAATGATGATTGTGGTTATGTAAGTTATTTTCAATCATACAAAAAATTCCCAAATGAATATAAACCTAAAACTTTCCGTGTTAATAATATTTGTTTTTGGGAATGGATTTATAAGCCAGAATTACCATTAAATATGCATTTATTCAAAGACGAATCTTCTGCAATACAAGCTCTTAATGGAGATAATTTTTGGATGATGTATATAAATTGGCCACATTTTTCTTTAAGGCCTGGTATTCATGATGTAAACAAACTTTTGTCAATTGGAGAGTTTTCTACAAGTTATGACATAAACAATATGAGGACAGAACTTGAATTTGCAATAAGATGGTCTAAAAAATGGAAAACATATTGTCACGAAAAATTTATGGTAATAAATTTGGCTTGGGACGAAAGCCAAAGTTCTTATACTCTAAATAATTGTAATTAATAAAATTGATTTATAAAATATTAAAATTAATAAAAATGAATGAAGAAAAAGAAAAAGACAAATTGCTATTAGACCCAAAAAAATTGGTTGACTACTGTTTAAATGCAGAATTAATGGATAGATGCATATTTATGCAGGTATATGAAGAAATATTAAATTTATCATATTGGATGAAAGGATTTAAGCCTCATAACATTCTTGAGATTGGAACTATGGGTTCAACCTTTTGGATTATGTCAAAATTGTCCACAGGAAAAAAAGTATCAATAGACATAGAGCCAAGAGAGGCTATAATACATCATTTTATGTATGGTGAAGAATGGAAATTTTTTCAAGGCAATTCTCAAACTGAAGAAATGTTTAATAAAGTAAAAGATTTTTGCCCACAATTTGATTTTATTTTTATTGATGGAGACCATACATATGATGGAGTAAGAAGAGATTTTGAAATTTACAAAAAATTACTATCTCCAAGAGGTGTAATAGCATTTCACGATATAGACCCAAATCATATATTTGCAGATAGTTATGCTGGACAAGTATATAAGTTTTGGGAAGATTTAAATGAAGGCACAAAAACAAATTTAGTTTGTACAAAATCGTCTGGAAAGGTTAAGTTAAACGGTGTACACTCACAGGGATTTGGAGGCATAGGAATATGGAGACCATAAAATTAAGCGTAATAATACCAGCTTATAAATTTGCTAAATTTTTAGAAGTAAATTTATTGACTGTTCTTAATCAAAAAACTAATTTTGACTATGAAGTTATAGTTAGAGATGATTTTTCTAAAGATGGTTCTGATAAAATATTATTAAGATTAAAAAATTATTTTCCAAATTTAATAGTTCATGAAGCTACAGAAAATTGGGGAGTTCATAAAAATATTAGATTTTTACTTGAGCAAGCCAAAGGAGAATATGTAGCATATTTGGATGGAGATGACTATTATGTAGACCCATATAAACTTCAAAAACAAGTTGATTTTCTTGATGAAAATAAAGATTATGTTATGTATGGAACTGGATATTGTATATTAAGGGGTGAAAATGAATATATACCAGGAGATGGAGTTTCTACATTTTGGTCTTTATTTGAAACGGTAAAAACTGAACAACTTTTTGATAACAATTATGTTGGTTTCGGAAGAGTATTTAGAAACATAAAAGGCATATATAAAGATTATATGGATAAATTACCTTATCTTGATTACGCATTAAATTATGAATTGTCTTTACATGGATTAATTAAAAATGATGATTGGTATGGTGGAGTTTATAGAGAACATTTTGGAGGAGTACTAACTTCTCTTAATAGTGATGAAAAAGAAAAAACTCATGAATCAATGAAGAATTTATTAAAAGAAAGACATAAAAATAGTATGAATTTAAAACTTAAACCAATTACAATAATAGATTGTTATGTACATTCTGAAGAAATAGAAAATAGACTTTTTGAATGTGTAAAATCATTAAAAGAAAATAATAATGATGTATTATTAATTTCAAATACAACAATTAAAAAAGAAATAATAGATTTAGTAGATTTTTATTTCTATGATAAAAATAATAAATTATTTTCTGAAGAAAAATTTGATACTGAACCATTTGTTTTATGGAAAAGAAATGATACAATAGATATATATGAAATAATAAATAATGGTTTACAGAAGCATGGATTATCTGTAATGATAAATTTATTTAGAGCTTTAAATATAGCTTCAAGTTTAGGTTATAAATATTTTCAAAGAATAGAAGTTGACGCAATTATAGGAGAAGAAGGATTTAATTTTATGAAAAACATTCCAAACTTATGTGATAATTATAATAAAAAAGGTTTGTTTTATTTTAATGAAGATGATATTTCATTTCATTATTTCTTTTGTGAAATTGATTTTTTTGTTAAAAACGTAAAAAACATTTATTCAGAAGATGATTATATTCAATATCTTGAAAGAAATTTTGAGCCAAGAGTTTTTAAAATAGTAGAACAATATGTTAGACTTAACCTTAATTCTGTTGTTGATGATTTAATAATTAGAACTAACTCTGACATGATTACAGATTTTGGAGAAACAAAATGGAATACAGTAACTTCTGAAAGTAGCTTAAACAGTAAATATAATGGATGTACAACTGAGTTTTATAAAGTTTTTGATATAAATATGAATCCAATTGATGGAATAGCAGTTTTAAGCTATAATTACAGAGATTCAGACGTAAATAGAGTAATAAAGTACAATGACGATAATGGAGAAGAATTGAAAATAGAGCATATTTTATACGGCAAAAATACTTGGTCTTATAATTTATTGCCTAATAACACAAAAAAAATAGAGATTTTTGAAAAAGAAAATCTTATATTTGCAAAAGAAAATAAAGACATAAATTCATATATTGTTTTAAGATGAGAATAACACAAATAACACCAGGAATAATAACAATACCACCTAATGGATGGGGGGCAATTGAAAAAGTGATTTGGAATTATAAATTAAATTTTGAATCAAAAGGTTATATATGTGATATAAAATATTTAAATGAGATAAAACAAAATGAATACGATATAGTACATATTCATGTTGCGAATTTAGCATTAGAAGCAAAAGAAATGGGAATTCCATATATTTTTTCTTTGCATGACCATCATGTTTATAGATATGGAAAAGATTCTGAATTATATAAACAAAATTTAGAAGCCATTAAAGGTTCTATTGTTTCATTTTGCCATGCAGAATTTCTTGTAGACTTTTTTGAAAATACAGATAAGCTGTTCTATATTAGTCATGGTGTTGATATTACTTATTTCACCCCTTCAAATGAAGATAAGTTCAAACAGGATATTAAATTACTTTGTGTTGCAAATAACGGATATTCTGATGACAATTCTTATGATAGAAAAGGTTTTAGATATGCAATAGAGGCAGCTAAAGAGTTGGGATTACCAATTACTATTGTTGGACCTGAAAATAATCTAAACTTTTTTAAAAACAATAAGGATTTATTGGAATATGAAGGGTTGAATTTAATTACAAGAAACGTATCTGAAGATGAGCTGTTAGAAATATATAGAAGTCACTCTATATTTATACATCCATCAGAATTAGAGGCGGGACATCCTAATTTAACGATACTAGAGGCAATTTCTTGTCTTATGCCAGTCGTTGGAGTTTATGATGGCAGTTTAGAAATTAAAGCATTTGTTAATACGACAAGAAATACAGAATCTATTGTTAAGGGTATTAATAAAGTTGTATTAAATTACCCTAGCTATCTTGATAAATGTAACGATGATAGGCAGAATTTCGATTGGTCTAAAATAGTTAATAGATTGATAGACTCATATAAATCAATTATAAACATTAAAAAAGAATATAATTCAAAAGAAACTAAAGAATTATATAAAAATGTATACAATTCAAGCAAGAAAAGAAAAGGTGAAGTATATAGAGAACCTATAGAAAAGATTGGTATAGATATAAATCTTGTTATGGGTGCAAAAGTAGAATTAAAAGGTATTAGTAATAGAAAATATAAAGTAGAGTTTTTCGATTCTATTAATAACGAATTAGTATTTTCAACAGAAATAGGAGTTGGTCAATGGTGTAAGCCAAATAAACAATATTATACCGATTGGCATATAAAGGTTTCTACAGAAGGAAACATTGTTTATGATAAAAAAATAGATTTAAATAATAAAAAAGTTTATATAGCAATTGATTCGTCTTCTATTGGAGATAATCTTGCTTGGATTCCATATGTTGAAGAATTTAGAAAGAAACACAATTGTAAAGTTGTTGTTTCTACATTTTTAAATGATTTATTTAAAGGCTCTTATAAAGAATTAGAATTTATAAATCCAGGAGATGTTGTCGAAAATTTGTATGCAATGTATAAAGTTGGCTGTTTTTATGATTCTAATTTAGAACCAGAACTTTGTAATACAATACCACTACAAAAAGTTGCAACTAACATTTTAGGTTTAGATTACAAAGAAATAAAACCAATTGTAGATACTAAAAACATAAATCGATGGCCATTTATGTTTAGTGATTATGTTGTTATAGCTCCTCATTCAACTGCAGGATTAAAGTATTGGAATAATCCTACTGGTTGGCAAGAAGTTGTTGATTTTTTAATATCAAAAGGATTTAAAGTTTATAATGTTTCAAAAGAAGGAACTGACTTAAAGGGAGTACAAAATTTATCTGAATATTCTATGGAAGAAATAATTAGGTGTATTAAAGGATGTAAATTCTTCATAGGATTATCTAGCGGTCTTTCTTGGCTTGCCTGGTCTTTGTCTAAACATGTTTTTTTGATTTCTAATTTTACAAATAAAGAACATGAATTTTCAAGTAATTGTACTAGAATAGTAAATGAATCAGTGTGCAATTCTTGTTGGATGAAACCTGATTTTAGGTTTGACAAGGGCGATTGGAACTGGTGTCCATTACATAAGGGAACAAGTAGACAATTTGAATGTAGTAAATCTATTACTGGGAATATAGTAATAGAAAAGATAAAAAAAATAATATAATTATTATTCGTAATTATATTCTCTTGTCCTTGTATCTCTATTAAGAGGATAATTATCTTCTACAATTGCTGGAAGTAATGTTGTATTTTGTAATATTTCATTTACAGGATTTATTATAGATGGTTGACCAACATTTTCTATATAATAATTTAAACTAGTTGTAGCACTTAATTTATATGGAACACCATTTTCATCATTATAAAACTCTTCACTTAAATTTTCAAGAGAATATGTTTTTTTTGTAGTTTTCATAATTAAGCCATTCGGATACAATTCCCTTTCAAAATAGTTTATTCTACAAAACAATACATTATTTTCCTCATCTACCTCTGTATGAAGTCCTGCAAATTTTCTTTGAATATTAATTCCGTTTTTTTGTTCTGCTAATGTTATCCAGTTATTTATCATATTTTTTAATTTATTCGTTCTACAATCATTGAAGTTCCTATATTTAATTGTGCAGATGAGGCGTTAACCTCAGATGCCATTGCGACTATAACTGTACCTCCCACCGTACATCTAAAAATAATATCTGCACCAATATGGTGAGGTGTGTTTGTAGCCGACACATCAGTCGTTACAAGTTCTGAAGTCATTGTTGTTGCTGGAAAAGCTAATTCTGTAGCAACTGCGTTAGCTGATATTGCACCATACATTCTACCTACTACGTTACAAGTTGCAGTACCACTTAGTCTAACCTTTATTCCAGTAGTTAAAGCTGCAGTTTGATATGTACCTATAATGTTAGCCCTATAAATGGAGTTTGCAACTGCTGTAAAGTTGAATATTTGAGTGTAGTTTGTGTTAGATGTATTTGCTATTGCTGCTGTTAATGTATTAGAATATACCCACCCAAGCCTTCTTATTCCACCTAATACAACTTGACCAGAACCATCTGTAGTTTGAGAGGTTCCACCTAATATTATACTATTACTATGACCTATACCAATAACACAACTATTTCCTGCTATTATAGCAGATGTTGATGCACTTATTGCATTAGTAGTACCTACAAATATACCAGATTGGTCTCCATTTATATCTATCAAATTATTTAATCCACCAACCAATGATGAGTATAATCCATAAATTTCTCCAAGACCTGCAGTTGCAGAAGCTCTATAACTTAAATTTATAGCACCTTGCGCTCCTGCTACTAAAGGAGAAGATACACTAGGACCTCTTCCCATGGCAACTGCACCTAAAGAAGTTGCTCTAGCATATGCACCCATAGCTACAGAGGACTGACCAGATGCAATACACGAAAGTCCATGAGCGAAAGTGTATGCTGCAGTTCCAGCAAGAGACCCATCTCCTCCAGCATGTGAAAATAAACCGCTTGCTACTGTCAATCTTCCTTCAGCGTGAGCATATGTGCTAGAAGCTGTTGTTGAAAGTCCTTGTGCATGTGAATAATCTCCTGAAGCTATTGTGGATTCTCCTTCAGCATGAGCTGCTAAACCAGTTGCTTTTGTATTAGCACCTTGAGAATGAGACGCTGTGTTACTTGCAGTTGTTCCAGAGCCTTCTGCGTGAGAATATAATCCAAATGCTGTACTTATTCTACCTTCAGCATGCGAGAATCCACCACTAGCTATAGTTCCAGCACCTTCAGAATGAGAACCTTGACCACTTGCTATTGTAAGTTCACCCTCAGCGTGTGATGATTGACCGATAGCACTTGTTAATGCACCTTCAGTGTGTGACTGTGAACCAATAGCTGTATTTGACGCACCTTCAGCGTGTGAATAATTTCCTGACGCTGTAGTTTGAATACCTTCAGCGTGTGATGATGAACCACTAGCGAGTGTGAAATCACCTTCAGAATGAGCTGCTAAACCAGTTGCTTTTGTATTAGTACCTTCGGAATGAGAATATGTGTTACTTGCAGTTGTTCCAGAACCTTCTGCGTGAGAGTAAAGGCCAAAAGCTGTTGTTTGATAACCTTCTGCGTGAGATGCTGTGTTTGCCGCTGTTGTTAACCAACCTTCTGCGTGTGAACTTGCACCACTTGCAAATGTAGTATTACCTTCAGAGTGTGATGCATCACCAATAGCTTTTGTTGCAGTACCCTCAGCGTGTGATGGTGAACCAGCGGCTGTTGTTAGTATACCTTCAGCATGTGAATTTGAGGAACTGGCGGTTGTTAATTGACCTTCAGTATGTGAATTTGCTCCGCTTGCTAATGTACCTAAACCTTCAGCATGTGAATCATTATTAGTTGCTCTTGATGACTGACCTTCAGCGTGGGAATATAAGCCGCTAGCAATTGTCTGATAACCTTCTGAGTGTGAATAATCACCACCAGCTATTGTTTGATAACCTTCGGCATGTGATGTTGAACCACTAGCGAGTGTTAAATCACCTTCAGCATGAGCTGCTAAACCAGTTGCTTTTGTGTTAGTACCTTCAGAATGAGAATGTGTGTTACTTGCAGTTGTTCCAGAACCTTCTGTGTGAGAATAAAGGCCAAAAGCTGTTGTTTGATAACCCTCTGCATGTGAACTAATTCCAACTGCTGTAGTACCACTACCTTCTGCATGAGAGTAATTACCAATAGCAGTTGTATATTGACCTTCAGAGTGAGAAGCTAATCCTACAGATGTGGTAAAACTACCTTCTGCATGAGACCTTTCTTGAAAAGCAAGTGTACCGCTTCCTTCAGCATGTGAACCATCTCCAAATGCAGTTGTATAATCACCTTCAGAGTGTGAACCAAACGCACCTATTGCCGTTGTGTTATACCCTTCAGCATGTGAATTATTTCCAAATGCAACACTATTAAGTCCTTCTGCATGAGATGAATTTCCACTAGCAGTTGTATTATCACCTTCAGTATGAGAATATGTTCCATAAGCAAAAGAGTAAAGTCCTTCAGCGTGTGAACCTTCTCCAAATGCGGTAGTATATACACCTTCAGAATGTGATACTATACCAAAAGATGTTGTTTCAATACCTTCCGCATGTGAACTTGCACCAATAGCAGTACCTCCACTAAAAGGTGTCAAGCTTATTACCGCACCACCTTCAGCATGTGAACCATCTCCAAATGCAGTTGACTTATGGCCTTCAGAATGAGAATATTGTCCACTTGCCGTTGTACCACTTCCTTCTGCGTGTGCAGCAATGTTTGATGCAATTGTTTGAAAGCCTTCTGCATGAGTATATGCACTAAGAGCTTTTGTGTTTTCTCCTTCTGCATGAGAAGAACGACCTAGTGATGTTCCATCACGACCTTCAGCATGAGAATAATCTCCAAATGCTGATGTTTTAAATCCTTCAGCAACAGCATATGAACCAGTAGAATCTAAACCACTATTATTATCTGCTTTAATTGGATAGTTTGTTCCGTTCCAAGTTGAACCAGAAGTCCAATATTGAGGATTATTTCTACCAGAAGAACCTGCGCTTCCTGCAGAGCCTGAACTTCCTGAAGAGCCTGAACTTCCTGATGAGCCAGCAGTTCCAGAAGTTCCTGATGAGCCTCTAGTTCCTGAAGTTCCTGAAGAGCCTGCTGTACCACTAGTACCAGAACTTCCAGCCGTACCAGAAGTTCCTGAAGAACCTGCTGTACCAGAAGTTCCTGAAGAACCTGAAGAGCCATTAGCGCCTGATGTACCTGATGAGCCAGCAGTTCCAGAAGTTCCTGAAGAGCCTGCTGTACCACTAGTACCAGAACTTCCAGCCGTACCAGAAGTTCCTGATGAGCCTCTAGTTCCTGAAGTTCCTGAAGAGCCTGCTGTACCACTAGTACCAGAACTTCCAGCCGTACCACTTGTACCAGAAGAGCCTGCCGTACCACTTGTGCCAGAAGAACCTGAAGTACCTCCTATAGAAGCAAGAGTTCTATATGTAACTCTTCCTGTCGATTCTTTTACTAATACATCGGTTGTAGTACCTGATGCAATAGTTTGAACTGTTAAAGTGCCGTTTATTGTCGTATTTCCAGATGCTTGTATTCTTACAATCTCACCTGATGTAACTCCTTGTGGATAAAATCCAATATAAGAGGATGCTCCAGCATTTGATGAAGAAATAGTTGGGCTTCCAGCTGCATATGTACCTCCCCAAGTAATGTTATTTCCATTTTGAACATTAACACCTCCAGTCACATCTAAAAGAGAACCATCAAACGTAAGATTAGCCTCTGCGTTAGCAGTGTTTGTTGTGCCAAGTGATGTTAATACTCTGTTATCTGCAGGATTTGTTATTGTATTAAATCCAGTTCCTGAAGAACCTGCACTTCCTGCAGAGCCAGAACTTCCTGAAGAGCCATTAGCGCCTGATGTACCAGAAGAACCTGCTGTACCACTAGTACCAGAACTTCCAGCCGTACCAGAAGTTCCTGAAGAACCTGATGAGCCTCTAGTTCCTGAAGTTCCAGAAGAACCTGCTGTACCACTAGTACCAGAACTTCCAGCCGTACCAGAAGTTCCTGAAGAACCTGAAGAACCATTAGCACCAGAAGTTCCAGAAGAACCTGCTGTACCACTAGTACCAGAACTTCCAGCCGTACCAGAAGTTCCTGAAGAACCTGCTGTACCAGAAGTTCCTGAAGAACCTGAAGAGCCATTAGCGCCTGATGTTCCTGAAGAACCTGAAGAACCATTAGCGCCTGATGTACCAGAAGAACCTGCTGTACCACTAGTACCAGAAGAACCTGCTGTACCAGAAGTTCCTGAAGAACCTGATGAGCCAGAAGTTCCAGAAGTTCCTGATGAGCCAGCAGTTCCAGAAGTTCCTGATGAGCCTCTAGTTCCTGAAGTTCCAGAAGAACCTGCTGTACCAGAAGTTCCTGAAGAACCTGCTGTACCAGAAGTTCCTGAAGAACCTGAAGAGCCATTAGCGCCTGATGTTCCTGAAGAACCTGAAGAACCATTAGCGCCTGATGTACCAGAAGAACCTGCTGTACCACTAGTACCAGAAGAACCTGCTGTACCAGAAGTTCCTGAAGAACCTGATGAGCCAGAAGTTCCAGAAGTTCCTGATGAGCCAGCAGTTCCAGAAGTTCCTGATGAGCCTCTAGTTCCTGAAGTTCCAGAAGAACCTGCTGTACCACTAGTACCAGAACTTCCAGCCGTACCAGAAGTTCCTGAAGAACCTGAAGAACCATTAGCACCAGAAGTTCCAGAAGAACCTGCTGTACCACTAGTACCAGAACTTCCAGCCGTACCAGAAGTTCCTGAAGAACCTGATGTACCAGAACTTCCTGATGAACCAGACGTACCACTTGTACCAGAAGACCCAGAAGAACCACCTAAAGCTATACTTGTTCTTACTTTAACTAATCCATCACTATCAACAACAAGGATTTCAGTTTCAGTCGTACCTGTTGTAAGAGACTGAACTACCAAACCTTTTCTAGCAATAAATTCGTTAGACATTTTCGATACTTTTTTTAAAATTGGACAATAAAAAAGTATCTATAAACATAAATTAATATGCTTTTAATATAGACTAATTACTTCTTCACTGTCCAAAGCAATTGCACTTTATAAATATATTATAAAAATAAAAATTATAAAGAAAAACGGGATTTTGTTGAATTATAATTTTGTTTAATTTCTACACCTGTAAGTACACGGTTGTATATTTGTAAATAAGATATATTGCCTTGGAAATATTGGGACAACCAATTTCCATATCCAACAAGCAATGGAGATGAATGTGTTGAATGTTTTACTGTGGTATTTAAAACTTGATTGCCGTTTATATATACAAAAGAGTTATTTGACAGTCCTAATTCTGTGCTAGAAAATGTAAAAGCTACATTTCTCCAAGTGTTATCTGATACATTTACTCCTGTGTCTCTGCCAACGCCATTACCCCAATCATATAGGTATAATTTAGATTGAAATATAAAAATTCCCCAAGCTCCAGATTTAACAACTATTCCATTGTAGTCATTGCCTTGTTGTTGTCCTTTAAACCAACATAAAATAGTTCCACTTGTTATTTGTTGTGAAGAAAAGTTGCCACAATTAGCGTATTCATCTGTTCCATTAAAATATAAACTTCCATTAACACTACTATCAAAAGAAGGGTTGTTTATTAATGTAGAACCGCTGATAGTTTTACTCAAATCGTACCAATAAGTAGAACCGCTTGTATATGATTTTATGTTTGCAGCATCTAAACATAAAATTAAATTATCTGTAATTATTTTAGGTCCTGTGTACATTATAATCCAAATCTTGTTTTTAGAGCATTGTAGTTTTGTTCTATTTCTGATTGTGATAATGCTCTATTATAATATTTAAATATTGAAAATTTCCCAGTAAATACATTTGTTGTACCATCACGACAAATTTCACTAGTTCCTGTGACATAATTTCTAGTAACCACATTATTAACTACTGATGCGGTATTGTAATAAATATTAGCACTTGTTCCACTTCTTGTGACTGTAACGTAAGTCCAGGTATTTACTGTTGGAAATGTTGAATATTGTAAATCATCTGCCACATTATAAGCTCTCAAAACAAAATTACCCTGATTTTTCCCTATCCAAAGACCATTTGTTGTAGTTGTAGTAAATAGTGGAGAATAGGTGCTAGACCAATTAGTCGGGTTAATCCAAAAACAAATAGTGAAATCCCCAGTTCCAGGAGCTATTTGTGCTATATTTCCTAGATTAACATATTGATTCAGACCGTCAAATGTAATATTGCCATTACTAAATGTTGGGCTATTAACTAATGTAGCATTAAATGAATTATTAGTTAAATCAGACCAAGAAGTGCCACTTGTGGGATAGCTTTTAATATTTCCTGCATCTAAATATAAAATTAGACCGCTTGTTGTTATTTTTGGACCTCTAAAGAAACTCATAGTTATAAATATATTTATAAACCAAAACGTGATTTTGTAGCATTATAAATTTGTAACACCTCTTCATCTGAAAGAGCTATATCATAGTACATACAAGTTGCTATTTGACCTAGCCAATTAGATTGTGATTGAGCACTTCTTCTTGCCCATTTGAGGGATGAAGTTTGTGCACTTAAAAAAGATATTGTTGTGTTTGTATTTGTTATTCTGATTCCATTTTGAAAACTTCTAACATAAGTTCCAGCACTAAAAACACCAACAACAAAAATCCAATTATTTAAATTTGGAGTATACCAATTATTTGAAAAAATTGCTGTTGCAGATGCTCCATTTCCATCATATATAGAAAAATTAAAGTTTGTGCCAGTCCAAGTGGTGCCCAAAATCCAACCAGTGTCTTTGCTAACTCCATTGCCTTGATATGCATAAGTAGACGAAACCATTCTACCCTGAGTTCCACCACTTCTATTTGAATCAGTCGTTCTGCACCAAGCTAAAACAGAAAAAGATGAATTTGATACAACTGAGGAATTTGATTCAACATAACCACTAGTCCCATAAGTGCCGTCAAAATAAAGTGATTTAATTCCGCCATAAACTCCATATGTAGCTGTGTTTATTGTTCCATTTTGATTGTGACTTAAGTCAATAATTGACATGCCAGATTCTGGATATGATTTTGTATTTGAAAAATCATAAAAAACCTTTAATCCGTCTCTAATTATATTCGGCCCTCCAATGCTACTCATAATATTAAATTATTCTTACACCTGTTTTTATTGTCCAAGTACCACTGGAAATTGTTGCTCTAAGTCTAGCATCAGAACCTGATACATCAACAGATAAATCAACTGCATTTGTGTTTCCTCCTAAATCTTTTGTTGAAACTTCTGTATATTTTGCAGATGTTCCATTCCAAACTCCCAATACAACACCAGACCTTAATGTTGTTCCACTCATAACATAATAATCAAAATAAGCAGCTTGACCTAATGACATATCAACTGTTGCAACAGTATGAGTTGCTGCACCCAATCCAGTTGATAAAGTTGAATTTAAAACTAAAGTTCCATCAATAGTTACCCTATCATTAGAGTTAACAGTTAATATTGGAATACCAGAAATATCATTAACCGAAAAAATGTCTCCTATAAGATTATCGTTTACACTAAACAATTGACCTTGTGTACCAATAATATTAAATAGAGTTGCACCACTAGTTGTACCACTAATTTGTAATAGAGTACCATCAAATGTAAGATTCGCTTCTGCATTTGCAGTATTTGTTGTTCCTAAAGAAGTTAATACTCTATCATTTAATGGATTTGTTATAGTATTAAATCCAGTACCAGAAGAGCCTGCGCTTCCTGCAGTTCCTGAAGTTCCTGAAGTTCCTGAAGAACCATCAGTACCACTTGTACCAGAACTTCCTGCAGTTCCACTTGTTCCTGAAGAACCTGCTGTTCCAGAAGTTCCTGATGAACCTCTAGTTCCTGATGTACCTGAAGAACCAGCAGTACCACTTGTTCCTGAAGAACCAGCAGTTCCGCTTGTTCCTGATGAACCATTAGCACCTGATGTACCTGAAGAGCCAGCAGTACCACTTGTACCAGAACTTCCTGCAGTTCCGCTTGTTCCTGAAGAACCAGCTGTCCCAGAAGTTCCAGATGAACCGTTGGCACCTGATGTACCTGAAGAGCCAGCAGTACCACTTGTACCAGAACTTCCTGCAGTTCCGCTTGTTCCAGAAGAACCAGCAGTTCCAGAAGTTCCTGATGAACCGTTGGCACCTGATGTACCTGAAGAGCCTGCACTTCCTGCAGAGCCAGAGCTTCCTGCAGTTCCGCTTGTTCCAGAACTTCCTGCAGTTCCAGAAGTTCCTGATGAACCATTAGCGCCTGATGTACCTGAAGAGCCTGCACTTCCTGCAGAGCCAGAGCTTCCTGCAGTTCCGCTTGTTCCAGAACTTCCTGCAGTTCCAGAAGTTCCTGATGAACCATTAGCGCCTGATGT